>Ga0006571J49611_1034612_pt1 | contig 9267 bp, 2 predicted proteins | sample HigsolmetaAR201R_FD_49611 | JGI IMG/M metagenome (IMG submission 49611) | reverse complement strand
GTACGAACGGCTTGGAACGAGTGCCATCGGGCTCCGCAAGACAAAGAGCTCCCCGCTCAAAGTCCCAGTACATGTGAGCCTCCCGTTTGACAACAGGGCTCGACTTGTCTGGGGTCTCGCGCTCATAGACCTGGACGATCCTTCCGACGGTGACCAGTCGAGCAATGTCATCGAGGGTGCCAATAATCTCAATTGGCTCGCGCAAAGCATCTTGGTCATATTCTATGAGATAGCGGAGACCACGAGTAGCCAGACCGTGGACAGACTTGGGGTCAAGGGGGAAGGTCCAAAGGGCAACGTCACGGATAGCAGCCTCAACGCCCTGCACGCTGATCTTATCCTTAACGATTTGAAGACTGGGCAGTGATACTGTGGTTGTGTGCGCCTTTGCACCGTCGATGAAGACTGAAACAACCCCCTGTGTATCCACCGTAAGAGTGAAAGTGTGCCAGTGTGACTCAACAGGACGCGCAGAGACCGGAGGAACACCGAGCTTGCGCTTGACCTTGTTGAAACAGGTCTTGCAAAGCTGATGCGAGCAAGATCGGGCACATCTGTAGCCTCCGTGATCACATGTATTGCGGCACTGACGACAGGCAGAAACCTCCGGATCGAAGACCATTGGGTGCAGATGGGTGGTAGTAAGCGCGGGCACTGGCTTTTGTTTCGGCCAGCAGTGCTCGCAGACGAGGAAGGTGCAGTCGCGGCAGCTCCTCGCAGCATACACCTTGACATGACAAAATCCACAGCGGCCCCGCGCATTGTCAGTGTAGTACAGAAGGTGCCCAGGATGGGGCTCAATTACCACGGCCTCTCTTCCGGCGAAGCTGAGCGGATCCACATGGCCTCCTTCCTCTCCTTCCTCATCAAGGCAGAGTACGGAGCAAGCGAACTTGCTTTCCGCAACTGTTCCATCGGAAGTGCGCAGGCGCAGGGTGAAATTCCTCCTCGTCTCATCCACGATGAGCTGTGCTTGCAGCCCATTATCAGCAACGGAGTCGAAGTCGGCGCTTCCCAAGCACAGCAATGTCACGGGAGTCTTGGGCTGCTGCTGCGGCTGCTGCTTTGAGGCGGCTCCTGCCTCCTCATCGAACTTGTCTCCATCACCTTCCAAGTTCGTCTCACCTTCAGAGCTGCCGTCCTTCTGCTCCTTCTTGTCACCCTGAACCTTGGTTTCATTCTTCGTTTCATCTTCCTTCACTGTTTCACTCTCCGACTCATCACCAGATCCAGCATCCTCGCCCGACTGATCGCCCTCATGCTCCCTCTCCTTGCTGCTTTCTTCTGTTGATGAGCCTTGAGAGGAGCCAGTCCCAGTGGAGGCGCTCTGGGTGGCGGGGGGAATCTCCACTGAGAAGGAGACCGTGATGCCTTCCAACGCCTCTTTCGTCACAGAGCCATCCTTGCTCTCAACCGCCAATGACATCCATTTCATGTCTGGGCCCTTCCGGGATAGCGTTCCGGAGAACGGGCTAGCGGTGCCGCGAATAAACTCAATGGGCGACCCGCTCTTTTCGTCGACTGTCGTCTTCAGAGCGTCTTGGCCCTCTTTTGTGGTAACCATGAAGGCAGCAGCGGGGTACGGTGCGAACGGTTCATCGCCTTGCATAAAGAACTCGGGAGGCAATTCCAGGGGACGAATATTATAATGGGGAAACTGGGCCTGAAAAAGCGAGAATCATGAATCAAACATGCACTAGAACGATTAAAGCAGCACAATAAGCCACACTGTTCCCTACCCTGACTTTGTTGTAGTACACGAGTTGTGTGGGATTGAAAACGATACGAAGCCCATACTGCTGGCAGCTAATCGCCGCAGCAGGGCGAATGAACTTCTTTTTGTCGAATCCCTCCAGTTCAGAGTAAGCAACACCCAGGTCCTCTCCGTCGATAAAGAAGCGAATTTCGCTGCCGGTCTCGTCGATCCGCAACAGGGTGCCAACCACTTGACCCGGCTGCACGACTTTTCCATAGGGCGCCATCACATAATTGGAATGTTTGGACGCGTCTCCCAGGTCGAAAGCCCAACTAGTTGAGACGTCGCCAACAACATCACTGGAATAGTTCGTGTGTAGCATCCATCCGATGCGGAGCGCGCCATCGGGTGGCACGACACGTGGGCAACGTGGCACAAGCGTTGCCTCGTAATACCAGGCACCAGCCCTCACCCAAATCTCAGGATCATAAGTGACAATCTCCCGGTTCCGAGACACGAGGGTACGAGGCACATTGTCTCCTGGTGGATTTCCTTCCGCAACCATGGAACTGCTCAAAACGGCAGGGTCAGCGCCCGAACGCAGCGCCTTCCACCCCTCCTTAGAGATCCGTGGGATCTTGGACCAGTCGCCGCGGCCGTCCGACCATGCTGTCGCGGCCTCGGCGAGGAAGCGAAGGCGGCTCTCGATTGAAGCAACGGTGAGAGGAGGGCTGAACATCGGCGGCAACGAACGGTCCGGCACTGGCAGTTTGGCCATTGAAGCAAGCGCGTCGGCAACTCCCGGGTCCGATGCCAAATCCTTTGCAATAGCAGACTCTTGCAGAAGGACCCGCAGAGCACCCAAAGCGTATTGCCGCAGCACCATGCATCCACCTTCCAGGAGTTTGGGCAGAGCCGCAACAACCAGCCTTGCCATCTCAAACGGTTTCGAAAGAGAGTTCGTAGGAACCGATACATCGTCGACGGGGCGCACACTCGCAGGATCGTTAGAGCGGAAGACCTCGCCATTGTCCAGACGGACAGTAACAGCGACATCATCCTTATCGTTTTGTTGAATCATGACTGTGACTCGTTCCGGTGCGTAGCGAATCAGTTGGCCGAAGGACACATCAGGACCCGCCTGAACAGCTACACGCCCGCCTTCCCGTAGTACAGGCCTATGCGCGCCCAACACAAGCAGCGCCGCGGCAGCTTCACGGGCAGACGACGCCTGGCTCTTAACACACTTTGAGAGCTTTGAGAGGGCCGACAGCAGAAGGTCGTCCGTACGTTGGCGCCATTGCTCGCGCGCGTGATCGTACTCCGAAACTGCAATTGGAGTGCTGTTAGCATCCGTCTCAGACACGGCCGAGGAGGAAGAGCGTTCCACAACGCTGCCGCGCTTATTCGCCTTAGCAGCGGCGTTCCGTTGACGAGACTCTCTATCCCTCTGGGTCTCCGAGCGGATGTGCAGGAGGGAACGCAGCAGATAAGTGCACTGCTCAGCCATAAATACCTCCAACTCGGCTGGATTGTTACCCACGGCACGCTTCGCAATCGTCTCAATGCAGAAGGAGAGCAGCTGCTCGCAAAGCTCCTCTCCAAGCAGGGCAGGCGAGGTGACTGGAAGGACGCGACGCAGTGTGAGGAATGCAAGGAGGCGGGTCGACGGAGAGGGATCCGTAATTTGCACACCGTCGCTAGGAAGGCCCGCAGCGGCGAGGAGCAGATTAACCCACTTGGCATCGTGCGCTAGCGTCTCGCAAACAATGCTATTCGCAGGGAGCGTAAGCCCAGCCGGGTGTGTATCGTCTTGGCGGCAGGCGCGCATCACCACCCACAAAAGCTGATTGAGCAGGAGCGTAGCCTCGTGCGGACTGACCGGTGTGCTGATCTGAGGTTGGTACATCAGGCCGTTTTCTTCCAAGTTCCAGCGGTACCACGCTACACCCACATCTTCAAAGTGTGTGCGCGCCTCAACCTTGTCCCAAGGCACGGGAAACACACGAGAAGCGCCGCCCTTTTCTTCCTTTGGTCCTTTCTCCTCCTTTTCCTGCGAACCTTCCTTCTGCTTCCTCTCCACCTCCTGCTGCCTAGTCGTAATGCCCTCCTCCCTCAGAGCGATGAGATCGAAAAGTTGCGAGAAGAGCTCTGCGAACAGGGAGTCCGCCAACTCATGCGCACCAACTTGCGCGGTGGCCGAGGCTGCTGCAAGGTAGCTGAGCAGTCGGAAGAGCGTGAAGGCACCGTAGCGTAGGAAGAGAGGTGCGTCCCTGCTGTCCGCCGCCTCCTTCCGCTTCTTCTCCTCTTCGGCCACAGCAACGCTCGTGGCTTCGAGCGCTTGCATCGCAGCCGGGTTATTCTCCTGCGCCTTTTGAACGGTGATCCGGATCAAAGGTGCAACGAAAGAGACGATGGAAATGTGCTGCAGCTGCGCGAGGTCCGCAGGCGTGAGGTCGAGGTTACAAAGCTCAAGCACCGCAGACTCGAGCTCCATCGGCAGGGCCGCGCCCTCTCTCTTCGCCTTGGTCAGTGCGACGACGAGGCCAAAGTAAGCGTCAGCCAGTGCTTGTTTGAGGCCAGAGCCCACGGCCGGAAGGAGGTCAAGGAAGTGGTTCGACCGCTCGGCTAGGACGGAGCCATGCTTCTGAACCTTATAGGGGTCAGCATTCTTAAGCGCGAGTGAGAGGCGAGACAACGAGGCGAGCACCAAGTCCGGGCGTTGCACAACAGAGAGGTAGTCAGAAAGGAGCCGCAGGGCTTGCAGTCGCAGCTCAGCCGCCTCCTTCTGTTGGACCAACAGGGAGCGCATTTCATCTGCGCCATGAATGGAGCTATCTTCCAGGAAGCCTAGGACGCTGCGGCTTATGTCGGAATCACTCTCATGAAGCGTGGTAGTGCCAATGGAGTAGCTAGCGGACAACCGCGCGCGCGCTTTCATCAGTTTCTTGATAGCGCTGATGGTGTGCACAGTCTTAGCAACCGTGGCATAAAGCAGACGAGCCAGGCGGCGAGAGTTGGCGGACAACTGCCAGACGCAGCGGAGGCGGTTGCAGCTGCTCCAGAGGAGGAAGCTCAGGAGGAGATCCACCCGTAACAGCAGTGCTAGCGGGAGTGCTGATCGTGCTTTCGACCTTGCTCTCCTCATGCTGCTGTTGGTGCTGCTGCTGACGTTCGGGGTCGTGAACTCCGGCCAGTTGTTCAACCAATGTCGGAGCAATTGGACGCACAATCATCCAGGGGCCGACCTCTTCAACGAGGAATTTTGCCTTTGCAACAACAGAATTGACATATGCGGCAACATCATGGCCCTGTGCACGGTGCCTTGCAACGTGTTGCCTCACAGACTGCGCCTGCTCCCACATCTTGATCACGTGCGGATGCAAGGAGTCATCTGAAGCCTTAGCATTGGCCAGTGCGAGCTGCAGGACACCAAGAGTGGGGTTCGCGTGCTTAAGCAGGGCCGAGAACACGGCACGCGTCGCAGCATTGGCGAGCTCCTGCACCGTTTTCGGCACAACCGAGGGCTTGCGGGCCTTCTCCAGTTTCCGGAGAAGGTTAACAGCCGGCGACTTCTCATCATTGGCAGAGATCAAATCCAAAAGCAGCTGGTTCTCCTCGCGCGCCCACTGCGCAACCTCGCCATCGGCCGCGGGCCTTGCCTCCTCCGCAGCAGCGGCCGCCGCTGCAGCGAGCGAGTCCGTGGTGTCCGCCTGGTTCGAAAGCCCTCCGCTAAACAGACGAGAGACTAGCCATCGCCGCGCCTTGCTCTTGTTGGCAGCGCTCCCGGAGTCGTGGCCAGTGGCGACGAGGGCACTTATTTGCACCAGCAGCCCCGCGCAGTGACCCAGCAGCCACGAAACCTGGTACGCCACGAAGCCCAACAGCCAATGAAGGGAGTGGCCTTTGGGAACCCTGCCTGTGCTCACAGGAAGAGATGCGCCAAACTGCAAAATCGGGAAACGGGCGCGAATCTTCTGAGTTGCCTCACGCGGCGGCGGGTACGGCAAGGCCTCAAGCAGCTCAATGAAGTAGAGCTTGTCAACAGATTCGACCGGTTCAGAAGAAGTCCGGCGGACCCACCTAGCCCAATCTGTACTATCTCCATGACGTCCGCCGAGATACTCGTCTTTCGTGACGACACCGTCCATATCGGCATCCATCTCCTCCCATTTCTTGCAGAGGTTCCTGAAACATCTGTGCTCCTTTGCCGGCCATCCGGACTCCTCAAGTATCTTCGAAACTTCAGCCAAGTTCAGCCGCGTGGGCTCACCGCCAGCTGTATTGTGCGTACCGCGCTCATCTTGCCCCTTAGGCTCTTCCTTCTTCTCTTCTTCATCTCCATCCTGTTTCTCCTCTTCGTTCTCCCCATTCTTCTCCTCGTCCTCGTCTTCCCCATCCTCCTCCCTGCTCTGTTGCTTCTTGGTTGACTTCTTCTTCTTCTTCTCCTCTTCGAGCACAGCCGTCTCCGCAGAGAAGGTCTTGCAAGCGAGTGCTGTCTCTTCCAAGGCAGCAAGCGAAGAAGCAACCTTGATCAGTAGCGGCTGCAGGCTAGCAATGAGCGCAACTCGCGACTTGGCGGGTCCAAGGACGGAGGGCAAAGTCGAGAAGAGGGGCCTCGCGAGCTGCCCCAGGACTGTGGCGGGCAGCAACTTGCCGCAGAATTCACGGGCTTCCTCCACGCTCGACAGCTCTGGAAGCTTTCGTTTGGCCGCATCCAGCAATGCGAGGCTCGACTTCAGCACAGCAACGGTGAACCGTTCAACCAGCTGGAGAAGGGAATCCGAAGCCGACGAGGCGGCCACAGATGTTGTCTTCTCCTCTCCCTTGCTCTCTGCTGGCTGTTGTTGCTGCTGCTTGCTTTCATTCGCCTGTGTGGCATCTGTTGCTGCCGTAGACGCAGAAGAAGAAGGCGAAGCGGGAGAGCTGGCCGGCGCAGAGTTCGAGAGGGCAGTGGTGGAGAGGAGAAGTAGGAGGGCGCGCTGGAAGTGGGCGAGGAGCAGCAGGGCAGGCTGATTGATCACCTCCGCCTTCCCTTCCTCAATGGCGGCAAGGCTTCCCGTGTGTGCCGTATCCAGTAGGTTTAGCACAACCTTTTCTGCCGCGGAAATGGCTGTGGACAGCTCTGCCTCATTGCCGCTAGCAGCAATATCCTGCAGTTCCGTAATCAGCTTGAGGTGCGCGCGCGACGAGGTGAACCGCGCCATCAGAATCTCATACAAGCTCTTGTCATGAGCAGCCAGAGCGCCGGTGATTTGCTTGTCCAGCAACTCCCCAGCGTACCGCATCTGCGAGGTAACGGACGGGAAGAACGCGTCCAAGCCGGCGTCAACCACCGCGGCGGCAGCCTCCTCTATGCCCGCAACCGCTGAGCACAGCACCGGATCCGCAGCGGCTTCACCGATAGCCTTCCGCGGCTCCTGCATCAGCCGGGTGAAGAGAAGCTCTCGCAGCCGCGCGAGATGGTCTTCAGTCAGCAGGCCGCGCGTGCGCTCGCGAGACACCGCAGCAGCCTGCTGCAGTTGCGCCTCAAGTAGCTGCAGGAATGCGATGAGGGTGCGTGCGGCCTCCAGGAAAGACAGCTCCGACCCGGTGAGCTTCCGTTCCTCGCCAGCAGCGCCTTCCTTATAAGAAGACTCGGAGGCAGGAGGGACCTTCTCCAGAACTCGGGGCAGTGTGGTTTCTAGCAGTTCCACCAGGATGCCGAAGGACTCCGCAGAAATGTCTACTGCGAACGGCTCAAACTCGACCAACTCGCGCCCTGCCTCGTTCGGCACCTCCGGGTCACAGCTGATGAGTTGGAATACCTCGGAAGTTCCAACGTTGACGCTCATCTTTACTTGAGTACTCGACTTAAGACACGAAATGTATTGACCGGTGACAGAGCGCAGGGCAAGCACCATACAGCCCGGCGTGCAGAATTTGGGCGGCGCTTGCGGGGCGATGACACGCCACAGACACACATCCAAGTCAATTCGATCTTGCGCGTCTTCGGGCCCGGCCTCAAAGTTCAGATCAGTCTGGAGAAAGCCCGTATAGTCGGCTCCGAGGTACTCCCCTGGCTCAGCGGTGGGGCGAAGTCTGAGCCGGGTGCCGTTCTCAAGCCATTGCAGCTCGAAAATCTGTGTTCCTTCCGGTTCGCCCTTGTTAACAACGGTACGCACCCTGTATTCATTCGCACTCCAATTCAGCATAGCACCCTCCACTGTCCGAAGCGCGCCCTTTTTCGGGAGTTTCCGCTGTGCTGCAGAGGCGGCCTGTTCCTCACGGAACTTCCTCGTGAAGGCAGACGCAATGCGGCCCAACTGAGAGGCCAGGATGAACGCAGCGGTTGAAGCAGAAATCTCCGCTGACTCGGTCTCTTCCTGCCCCTTCTGCTGTTTATCCGCGTCCCTCCCTTCCTTCTCCTTCTTCTCTTCTTGCCGATTCTTCTCCTTTTGCTTTTGTTGCCCGTCTTCTTGCTCGGGAAGAGAAAATCTCCAAAGAAGTTTTGTAAACTGCGTAAGGGTTTCACTTGACCACGCAGGGGAGGCAAAAGAGAGCACGGAAGAAGAGGAAGGAGAGGTCTCTGCTGGCTGCCTTTGCTGCTCCGCGGAATTGCTTGTAGCAGCAGTATCTCCATCCGACTCCTTTCCTTCCTTCTCTTCCTTTTCTTCCTGTATGCTCGCCTGCCTTGCTTCTCCATTGTCATTGTTGCTGCTGTCTTCGCCCTCTTCGCTCTTCTCTTCCTTCTCCTTTTGTTCTTGCTTCGCTGCGGGAGTAGCTGCTTGCTCCACGTCTTTGATCAGGAGAAGCTGCTTCAGGAAGGGCGCAACATAGGACGCGCTCGCAGTGGGGTCAGCAAGCAGCGATTGCACAATAATCAGCAAGTCCGACACGGAGCCGCGAGCGATGCCCAATCCGAGCAGCAACGCAGTAACCTTCTCTGCGATTTCCCTATCGATTCCCTTGCTGCTGTTGCCGCTATTGCCAGTAGAAAGCTGCCGGAGGAAGGAGAACAGGGGAGCAACTGTCTCTCGCACCTCTTTGCTCTGCGCTGCAAGGCGGTCATGCTTGGATATTGGCGGCAACTGTTCCAGAAGCGAAGTCACTGTCGATAATACACTCAGAACCGCGGACTTATCATGTGCAGTTGCCGTCTGCAGCAGGGTAATCAGGGTCGGAACCAGGGCGCGAAGTGCGAAAAGCGTCAGCTGCGACGCTCTCTCTCGGCTCGCCTGCTCCGAGCTCTGCTTCGCCCTGTCCTCCCTGGCTGCCCTCTGCGCAGCCTCCTGCAGCTTCTGCAGGATGAACAGATGCTGCTGCACCGCCCGGTGCTGCGGGTGGCTCGGCAGCAGCAGAGAGTGCGTCAGCGCAGACAGCTCGGCCGAGAGCCTGCCAACGAGCTCCTCCTCCTTGCTCGGCTCGGGCTTCATTGAAAACGCACCGCTCTGCAGAGGCCGCCAAGACAAGGTCTTCGCAACTTCCTCCAGCTTCACCTCGTCCTCGAAAAAGAGCTGGCTTGGCTCCGCATAAAGCAGGGCAAGCCCGGCTGGCTGCATCTTGCACGAGCCTCGCGCTGCGGTTGTTTG
>Ga0006571J49611_1001984_pt1 | contig 9358 bp, 10 predicted proteins | sample HigsolmetaAR201R_FD_49611 | JGI IMG/M metagenome (IMG submission 49611) | reverse complement strand
ATCGGCTTCTCGGCCGGCGCGATGCTGACGATGGCGACCACCACGGCCGTGCCCGATGCGAAGCCCGCCTTCATCGGCAACATCTACGGGCCGCTCATGCCGATGGAAGTGCCGGCCGATGCGCCGCCGCTCTTCATCGCGCTGGCTGCGGACGATCCGTTCTTCGCGAACGCCGGCTATGGCCTCATCGACAGCTGGCGAGCCGCGAAGCGCCCCGTGGAGTTCCACCTCTATGAGCAGGGCGGCCACGGCTTCGGCATGTACCAGAAGGAAACGACGAGCACCGGCTGGTTCAACGCCTTCGTGAGCTGGCTCAAGATGCACGGCATGGTGAAGTAAGTCGCGACGACTCGTGCACGGCAGCCGACGCGCGCAATTCGCGTCGGCTGTCTTCCTCAAAGCGCCGCTGGTCATTATGCGGCTGCAACCGTTCTCTCCTCCCTCGAAAAAGCTGCGCGTCCCACGCAAGCGCACGGCTGCCGGCACGCCGATTTGACCGTTCTTGATGCCCGCCCGTCAGGCTTTGGGCTAATGTGTTGCGAGTGCTATCGTTCGCCCTCGCCGGCATTCGCTGGTGGAATGGCTTTCGCCCAGTCCGGCGCGATGTAGCCGTGAGAAAGTGAAGTTACTGACGAGGAAACAAAATGAATCACTTGAAGAGACTGCGCGAAATTGTCTGGTTCTCTCTCCTCGCCCTGATCTTTTCAGCCTCCAGCTTCGCCGCCGACCAACCCCGCAAAGCGCTGTTCATCTACGGCGGTTGGGACGGCCACGCGCCGGAGCGTTTCCGCGACATCATCGTGCCGTGGCTGCAGTCGGAAGGTTTCGAAGTGCGGGTCTCGCCGAACCTCGAGCCGTACACCGATGAGAAGTACATGAGCGAAGTGGACCTGATCGTGCAGATCTTCACTCAGGAAAAAATCACCCCGGCGCAGGTCAAGGGCCTGCTGACCGCCGTCAAGAACGGCGCCGGCATCGCGGGTTGGCACGGCGGCCTTGCCGACGCATTCCACGAGTCGCAAGCGTACGAGTACATGATCGGCGGCCAATGGGTCTCGCACCCGGGCAACGACGGCGTGAAGTACCGCGTGAACATCATCGATCACGAAGATCCGATCACGTACGGCCTGGAAGACTTCGACGTCGTTTCCGAGCAGTACTACATGCACGTCGACCCGAACAACAAGGTGCTGGCGACGACCACGTTCGACGGCAAGCACGACTACTGGGTCGATGGCGCCACCATGCCGGTGGTGTGGAAGAAGGTCTTCGGCAAGGGCCGCGTGTTCTACACCTCGCTCGGCCATCAGCCCGAAGTGTTCGACGTGCCCGAGGCGATGACGATCTTGAAGCGCGGCATCCTGTGGGCCAGCCGCAGCAAGTACGAACACACCCCGAATCTGATCACGCCGGTCTATCCGGCGCGCTAACTCGCTCGGTGCGGATCCAGCTTCGGATCGATCGACCCACGATGCGACCGACGGATCGGTCGTTCGTTCTGCGCACCGAAAGGTAACCTGACTTCTCGCGTCCGCCGCGGGTCGACGGCGGACGCTCTTCTCTCGATATTTCCACTCGCGACCGCTCGCCAAGAAAAAGACATCAGGCGTAGCGAGGTCTCACTCGCACCACGACGCAGAGGCTCCGCCAAGGAACCGACCAGCCGGACGATACCGGCCGCCGAATGAAAAGAACCTTTGAGGCTAGGACAAATCCCGCGGTCGCGGTTGCTAAGATTGCGGCATTGTCGTTTTCTTCACACTTGTTCGAAGTCGTATCTGCTAAAACGCACCGCGAGCGCCTTACCACTCACCAGTGCGTGTTGGGCGAGCACCACAACGCAGCTCCTCTTGAAATCACCGCAGGTCCGTCGAGGCATCGTCACGGCTGGGAGCGCCGTTGCTGGACTGTGCGGATGTTTCTCGAAACAACAATCACGACTCTATGTTCAAGAAAGTCCTCTTTGCTTCTTGCGCGCTGATGTTCGCGTGCTCCTGCGGTGCTGCCGGTTGGCCATTCGACGAACAGGCGTATGCCGTCGCCACCCAGTACTGCACCTCGTGTCACGGCGAAGGCTTCGTCGGCGCGCGCGCACCTGCCCTGTCGCGCGGCTCATTGCGGCACGCACAGACCCGCGATGAGATCGAGGAAGTGATCAAGAACGGCATCGTCGCCAACGGCATGCCAGCGTTCAAGGGCGCATTGAGCGATGAGCAGATCGCCTCGCTCGCGAATCTCATCACGACGATTCGGGACTTCTTCGAAACGCAGGCGCAGCAATCGATCGCCAGCTTCGAGAACAAGGTCTTCGAATCCGAGCTCGAGAAGTTCTCCGTCGAGATCGTCGCGAACGGCCTCGAAGTGCCGTGGTCATTTGCGTTCCTGCCTGACGGGCGAATCCTGGTCGCAGAACGCCCCGGCAACTTGCGCTTCGTGAGCAAGGATTCCGTGTCGGAGCCCGTCGCCGGATTTCCGGAAGTGTGGGCTCGGCAGGACGGCGGCTTGATGGGATTGGCACTGCATCCGAACTACAAGCGCAACGGCTGGATCTATGTGTCGTACTCGGAGCCCGGCAGCGAGCTCGGCACCTCGATGACGCGCGTCGTGCGCGGCCGCATCAAGGACGGACGCTGGGTCGATCAGGAGGACGTCTGGGCGCCGACGCCGGCCGACTACATCGAGTCCAACATCCACTTCGGCTCACGGCTGCTGTTCGTGGACGGCAAGCTCATGTTCTCGATCGGCGATCGCGGCCAACGCGACGCCGCGCAGCTCACCTCGAATCCGTTCGGCAAGATCTTTCGCGTCAACGACGACGGCAGCACGCCGAACGACAATCCGTTCGCGCAGCAAGACGGCGCGCTCGGCGCGATCTGGTCGTACGGACATCGCAACCCGCAAGGTTTGGCGCGCGATCCACGCACCGGATTCCTGTGGTCGACGGAGCATGGCCCGAGGGGCGGCGACGAGCTCAACCTGATCAAGAAGGGCGCGAACTACGGCTGGCCGGTCGTGACGCATGGCGTCGATGACGACGGCTCGATCATCAGCAATGAAACTTCGCGCCCGGGCATGGAAGACCCAGCCGCCTACTGGACGCCGTCGATCTCGCCGTCGGTCATCGCGTTCTACACGGGCAAGCGCTTCCCACGCTGGCGCAATCACATGCTGCTCGGCTCGCTGACCTCGCAGGAGCTGCGTCGCGTGGAGATCAAAGGAGATCGCGCGGTGAAGCAGGAAGTCTTGATTCCCAACTTCGGCCGTATCCGCGACATCCACACCGGACCCGACGGCTACATCTATGTCGCCATCGAGCGCTACGGCAAGATGGGTCAGATCGTGAGATTGGTGCCCGCGAAGAAGTAACGCGCTGCGCGCCTCGCGAGCGGCAGCTCTCCGCTCTCTTTATTATTTCCGACGTTGTCTACGCTGAGCCTGGCCATCGTGGCCAGGCTCAGCACTTGTATCCTCTCCAGAAGCGAGCCCGCTTCCGCTCGGTATCTAGGGAAGCAAATCCATCAGCCGCTGCGCTTCCCGCTTCAGCGTGGCGTCGCCTTCCTCGAGCACTTCGCTCAGCATGTGCCGCGCGCTATCGGGATCGCCCATGTCGATGAACTGACGCGCCAGGTCGAGCTTGGTTTGCACTTCGCTGTGCGTCGCGGGCTCCGGTGCGGGCGCAGCGCCTTGGTTCACATCGGACTGTGAAGAGTTGGGCCCTTGTCCTTCCGGTCGTTTCATATCGTCGTCTGCTCGCTTCGCGATCCGGCTTGATGATCTCACCTTTTGTTCGCCGGTTCACTCGGCTGTAAAAACCATCGAGCGAGCGCCCGCGAACGCGAGCAAAGTTTTCCGATTTACATTCCCGAGCGAGCGATTCGTTCGGCGCGACGGACAAAAGAGGACACTTTGCGTGGCTCCAGCGACGCCTCTGCACGCGTCACGCAAGCGCTTGGCCACAGCCTATGGCCTAGAGTCTACAGCCAAAGAATGCAGCGCCTACGTAGCGAATAAGGGAATGTGCTTGACGCAGGACTCATCCGTCAGCACGAGGAGTAATCTGCGGTCGGCAACGCTCACCGCTGACTTGGAGGTCGTCTCATGCGCTCGCGTTCGCTCATTTGCATCTGCCTACTGATCGCCATACAAGGCATGTTCACGATTCGGGCGAGCGCCATGCCCGCCTTCGCACGGCAGTACAACATCAGCTGCGTTGCCTGCCATCAAGCCTTCCCGCGCCTCAATGCGTTCGGCGAACAGTTTGCGGCCATGAATTACCGACTGCCGCAGTGGCGCGACACCATGATGGATCTCGGCGACTCACGCCTTGCACTGCCGAAGTCGTTGCCGCTCGCCATCCGTGCACAGGTTTTCGTGCAAGGACGAGACGAAGGCGCCGACATCGACGTCTCCACCGGCGCACGCACGGCGGATACGAGTTTCGACTTTCAGGCGCCCTATCTCATCAAGCTGCTCTCGAGCGCGCCGCTCTCCGAGCACATCACGTTCTACTTCTACGGAATCTTTGCCGAGAAAGGCAGCAACAACGAAGCGCTCATCGAGGACGCGTGGTTTCGACACGATGACGTATTCGGCACCGGCATCGGTGCGCAGCTCGGGCAATTCCAAGTATCCGACCTGATGTTCCCGCGCGAAGTACGGCTCACGTTTCAGGACTTCTATGCTTATCGAGCTGCTGGCGTGACCTACGATCGCGGCATCATCCTGGATCGCAGTGCCGGTCCGCTCGACATCGCCGTCGGCTTCGTCAACGGCAGCGGCATCGAGCAGAACTTCCCGATCGACAGTCCTGGCTATCGTCGACCCGATCGACTGTTCGACAACGACTCACGCAAGTCGATCTTCGGCCGCGTCGGTTTCGACATCGGCCCTGTGGGCGTCGGCGTGTTCGGACTCACCGGCGAACAGCGCGGCGCGAGCGGCGAAGCCGGTCAATCGACCAGCGTGCGCAACACGGACAAACGGATCGTCGGGCTCGATCTCTCCGGAAACCTCGCCGGCAACGTGCATTGGTACGCGCAGGCGCTGTGGAATCGCTGGGATGACTTCCTCGATGAGACACCCGGCAAGGACTACGAGTGGTTCGGCGGCTTCGCGGGCATCGACTACATCCGCAACGAACGCTGGGCGTTCTCGCTACTCTACAACTACGCGGATGCCGGCGACTTCGACGACACCGACACGATCTTCAAAGGCATCGCGATCAATTCGGTGACCGTCGGCGCTTCGTACTACTTCATGCGCAACCTCAAAGGCGTGCTCGAGGCCAACGTCGATCTGCTCTCCAAGGACACGAGCGGCCCACCGTTCGTCGGGCACCAGACGAAGGAGCACTACATTCTGATCGGACTGGATGCGGCGTATTGAGGCGCGCCGAGGGGGCCGGAGGCTGGAAGCGGAAGGCTGGAGGCAGGAGGACAAAGCGCGCAGTGCGCGCCTTGTTCCGGCCAGAGCCCAGTGCCCAGCAGGCCCGGCAGTAGCCCGAAGTCTGTAGCCCGTAGCCTGTAGCCCGAAGTCTGTAGCCCGTAGCCCGTAGCCTGTAGCCCGCAGTCTTGAGAGCACGACCCGCACCCTTCTCTGACCAGCACCCAGAGCCCAGTGCCCAGCGCCCGGCGGTAGCCCGAAGTCTGTAGCCCGTAGCCTGTAGCCCATATCCTGTAGCCCGCAGTCTTGAGAGCACGACCCGCGCCTTCTCTGGCCAGCGCCCAGAGCCCAGAGCCCAGCGCCCGGCGGTAGCCCGTAGCCCGTAGTCTTGAGGGCGCGACCCGCGCCCTTCTCTGGCCAGCGCCCAGGGCCCAGTCCCCAGGGCCCAAAGAGAATATGTCGTATAACGCGCCCCTCCGGCCTGTGACCCGGGATCGTATACAAGTACTATTCGCACCTTTCGCGACACTCGATACTGGATTCGCTCCATGACCCACACCGCCGAGCCGGCCTGGGGCCGCGCCGTCGCCGACGGCATCGCCCTCGAAGGACCGGCGACACACGACATCACGAATACCAACGAGCACCACGGCAGGAACGGCGGCTACCGTCGTGAGGCGCAATGAGCGAGCGTCCAGTCCTCATCGCGGGCGCCGGCATCGGCGGCCTCGCCACCGCGCTCACGCTCCACCAGATCGGAGTCCCGTGCCACATCTTTGAAACCGTCCCGGAGCTCAAGCCGCTGGGCGTGGGCATCAACCTGCAGCCCAACGCCGTGCGCGAGCTCTACGAAATGGGCATCGGCCCGGAAGCACTCTCCACCATCGGCGTCGAGACGCTCGAATGGGCGCTGGTCGGTCTCAACGGCAAGGACGTGTACACCGAGCCGCGCGGTTTGCGCGCCGGCTACAACTGGCCGCAGTACTCCGTCCATCGCGGCAAGCTGCAGATGCTGCTCTATCGCGCGGTGCTGGAGCGGATCGGACCGCAGGCAATCACCACTGGCGTCAAGGTCACCGGCTATCGCAATCACCCGGACGGCAAAGGCGTCACCGCGCTCTTGCAGAACCGCGACGGCGAGCGCTGGGAAACGGCAGGCCGCCTGCTGATCGCCGCCGACGGGCTGCATTCGGCCGTGCGCCAGCAAATGCATCCGGCGCAGCCGCCGATTCATTGGGGCGGCGCGATCATGTGGCGCGGCGTCACGCGCGCCAAACCCATTCGCACCGGCGCCTCGTTCGTGGGATTGGGCACGCACCGCAAGCGCGTCGTGTTCTATCCGATTTCGGCGCCGGACCCGGACACCGGGCTCGCCGACATCAACTGGATCGCCGAGATCACCGTCGACAACCCGGGCAGCTGGCCCGAGAGCGACTGGAACCGCAAGGTGAAGCACGAGGAGTTCATCCATCACTTCACGCAGTGGAACTACGAGTGGATCGACATCCCCGCGATGATTCGCGGCGCATCGGAAGTGTTCGTGTATCCGATGGTCGATCGCGAGCCCGTCGACACCTGGCGCGACGGCAATGTCGTGCTGCTCGGCGACGCCGCGCACGTGATGTACCCGACCGGCTCCAACGGCGCGAGCCAGGCGATCGTCGACGCACGCGTGCTCGGCGCCATGATGCTCGAGCACGGCGTCAATGCCGAAGCGCTCGCGGCATACGACGAGAAGCTGTGCCCGGAAATCTCGCCGCTGATCCTGCGCAATCGCGGCGCCGGTCCTTTCGGCATTCTCAATCTGCTCGATGAGCGCTGCGGCGGCGTGTTCGAGAACATCGACGAGGTGATCCCGAAGGCCGAGCGCGACGAATTCATGCACCGCTACAAGGTGGCGGCGGGCTTCGCTGCGGAACGCCTCAATGCCGCTCCGTCGCTCATTCCTCCCGGCGCACGAGTCGGCCGCCCTGCTCTGAGCGAAGTCGCATGCTGAGACATTTCGTCTTCATCAAGTACAAGCCGGGCACGAGCGACGCGCACATCGACGAATTCATTCGGATGACGCGCGCTCTGCCCGAGAGCATCCCCACGATGCGCGATCTCGAAGTGGGCCGCGACGTGCTCCGCAGTGCGCGCAGCTGGAACGTCATGCTCGCGATGCGCTTCAACTCGCTCGAAGAGCTGCGCGAATACCAGGTGCATCCTGCGCACAAGGCCTTGATGGCCTTCAACGATCCGCAAGTTGCGGAAGTCGGCGCAGTGGATTACTTCGAGAACTAAGAACCAACAAGGCAGCGGTCGCGAAGAATGCCCGCTGCTCGATACGCCGCAGCGGAACCCCACGGATACGCGCGAGCGCTGCCCTACACGCGCAGCGCCTGCGCCAGCGCGTCGAACAATGTCTCCCATCCGTGCCGCGTCTGCTCCAGCCACTCCGGCGAGAGCTCGTGGGTGAGCACGAGATTGCACCCCGTGCTCGTCGGCACGATGTCGATGGCGACGCAGTCCACTTCCTCCGAATACTTCGGCACCTGCACAGTGAACACGAGCCGCCTGGGTCGATCGAATTCGAGATAGGTACCGCGATGCTCGACGTCGCCTTCTTCGCGACGGTCGACGATCGAGTAGCTTCCTCCAGCTCGCGCGTCGATCTCTGCGCGCACGATCGTGCCGTTCGGCGTCTTGAACAGCCACTTCGACACCACGCCCGGCTCGATCCACGCGTCGAAGACACGTTCCGCCGGCGCAGCGAAGTCGCGGCTCACGCGAACGATCGCCTTCTCTCTCGGCAAGACGCGCTCGTACTCCTGCTGTACCTCGGAGTGTGCGGACCAAAAACCCCGCGGCGTGCGGCCGTGAAGGTTGTCGAGCAGGATGTCGAGGTGCGTGTGCCAACCGCTTGCGACGTTGCACATTTCGCCGCGGTCGCTGAGGCGGCGCTGCGTGACCGTGAGCAACACGTCGGCGCCTTCCGCTTTCAACTGAAAGGTCACCTCCGAAGAGTCGGAAGCTTCGCCCCAAGTGAAGCTGAGCAAGTGCGGCGGATCGAGCTGCGTAATGCGGCCATGCACGGTGTCGCCGTTTTCAAGATCCTTGTACTTCTCAGGCGGCGACTCGACATGCGGCGACAGATCGGCATGCTGGAACTTGAGCTCGACGCGGCCGCCGACCTTGAGCTCCATCTCACCCGGAGCGAGCCACTTGCCGCGCTTCGTTGAGTCCGTAAGATAGGTCCACACTTCCTCGATCGAACCGGGCAGACGCCGCTCGATGCGCAACGTTCCGGGTGCAGTCACTTTACCGAGCTCGCCCATCAGTCATCCTCCCGGTCCGGATGCCGGAGCAGTTCCTCCAGCGCATCGAGACGCTCATTCCAGAAGCGTTCGTAGAAGCCGAGCCACTCGTGCGCAGCGCTCAGCGGCTTGGGATTCAGCCGGCAATAGTGCGTTCGACCGCGCACGGTACGTCGCACGAGCCCCGCTTCCTCGAGCGCACGAACGTGCTTCGACACCGCCGCAAGCGACATCCGAAACGGGGCGGCCAACTCACTCACCGTACGCTCGCGCGCCGCAAGGCTTCGCAGCATACGCCGACGCGTGGGGTCAGCTAGGGCTCGGAAGACAAGATCAAGCGTCTCGGCACTTTCCTTAACCATGCGGTTAACTATACGCCGATCGCCAGCATGGTCAAGCGTTCGGTTGAATAAATCGGCAATCGCCGAAGGAAGCGCCTTCTTATGGCTAAAAGCTAAGAGGTTTCGTTCGTCACCACTGACTGAAGAGAATGCCGGCGATGACGATCGAGATAAACAAGTTGAACCACGGCCTTACTTTCGCCTCCGCGGCGCGATAGCGTAAGCTTCCCCGTCAAGTAGACAGTCGATAACTAGAATCTCCGAACGTTGTTGATCTCGGCAGGTAGGTGAGCGGTGGCACACGGCCGAGACTTTCGTGAGGCCGCTCGTGGTTGTAGC
>Ga0006571J49611_1000811_pt1 | contig 9490 bp, 7 predicted proteins | sample HigsolmetaAR201R_FD_49611 | JGI IMG/M metagenome (IMG submission 49611) | reverse complement strand
GATTATTCAGGCGGTGAACATGAACGCAGATACAGACTGGTTCGGGCAATTCCTGACCGGCGAGCAGCGGGAAAAGCTGGCAGCGCAAATCGCGCAGCAGCCGCTCGACAAGGCGAAAGCGGCTGGCAAAGCATGGCAAGCGCTGTTTCAGGAAATACTGGTTCACATGGATGACGATGTCCGCAGCGCGGAAGCGCAGCAACTGGTCGATCGCTGGGACAGGCTGATCGCGCTATACGGCGGTGACGATGCCGTTCCCGGCCTGAACGCCGCCTACCGTAAGCTCGACACCGTTCCCGACGTCGATACGCTACCGCCGGATCTTGTCGGCTGGACTCAAAGCCTTGCGAGAGCCGCACGGTTCATCGAGCGGGCGCGAACAGCGCGGCAGGAGCGGCATTAGCGGACAGTCGTTCACTTTGAAAAAGTGTTGTCGCGCGTTTTGAAACCTCTCTCCCGGCTTGTTCGCCGGGAGAGAGGCGCATGGGGAAGGCTTACTGCCGCACGTGACCGTCGCCGACAACGACCCATTTGTAGGTCGTCAGTTCTTCGAGCGCCATCGGGCCACGCGCGTGTAGTTTCTGCGTGCTGACGGCGATTTCCGCGCCCAGACCAAGCGCCCCGCCGTCGTTGAAGCGCGTGCTGGCATTCACAAACACCGCTGCCGAATCGACTTCGTTAAGGAAACGCTCGGCATGTTCGGGCGTCTCCGTCAGGATACCATCAGAGTGCTGGGTGCTGTGCAGGCGAATATGCTCCAGCGCCTCGTCGAGCGTATCGACAACCTTGAGGCCCAGAACCAGCGATAGCCATTCGGTATCGAAATCCTCCGGCCCGGCGGGTTGGACGGCCTCGCCACCCGCCCCGTTGAGCGCCGCCAGAGCGCGCGGTTCGGCGCGGAAGGTGACGTCAGACGCGCCCAGATGCTCGACCACGCGCGGCAGAAAAGTTGCGGCGATGCTCTGGTGGACCAGCAGCGTGTCGAGCGCGTTGCAGACGGAAGGCCGCTGCGTCTTCGCATTGTGAATAACCGGCAGCGCCTTGTCGAGGTCTGCCGAGGCGTCCACGTACAGGTGGCAAACGCCGATGCCGCCGGTAATGACCGGGATCATGCTGTTCTCGCGGCAGAACTGGTGCAGGGCGTTGCCGCCGCGCGGGATAATCATGTCGATATACTGGTAAAGTCTGAGCATTTCCTGCACATACCGGCGATCCGTGCTTTCGATGAACTGCACGGCGTCGGCAGGCAGCCCGCACGACGCCAGCGCCTGCTGAATGGCGCTGACCAGCGCGGTATTGGTACGCAGGGTTTCTTTACCGCCGCGCAGGATGACCGCGTTACCGCTTTTCAGCGCCAGCGTGGCGACATCCACGGTGACATTGGGCCGTGCTTCATAGATCACGCCGAGCACGCCAATCGGCGTGCGCCGCCGCGACACCTTCAGCCCGTTTTCCAGCGTACGTTCGTCGAACACCCGCCCCACCGGGTCAGGCAGGCTGGCGACCGAACGCACATCCGCCACCACGCCGGAGAGCCGCGTCCGCAGGTCGAGCCGGTCGAGCAGCGCTTCGCTCAGGCCGTTCGCGCGCCCGTCATCAATGTCAGCCTGATTGGCGGCGAGAATGTTCTCGCGGTTGGCTTCCAGCGAATCGGCAATGGCGTGCAGCGTTGCGTTCTTCTGCTCTGTCGTCACCTGCGCCAGCAGCCGCGCCGCTTCTTTCGCCTTTTTCCCCATCTCCAGCAGGTCAACCATGGTTTTGCTCCAGCCTGTAGCGCTAATTCAATCTTGCCTGAAGGGTGCCAGACTGTTTCCGCCGCTGCCCATCAACGCCGCACCCGTAACCCATGATAACAACTGTTGGCGTCAAACTGCGAATGCGGGCGTTCCCGGCGTGTGCCATAACGCCCGCCAAGCCGGGGCTGACCTTGCCGGGCGAATGAAGGCGTCAGGCCAGCATGACGAGGTTATTGCGATGGATGACCGCATCGCCATAGGTATAGCCAAGAATTTCGGCGATCCGGTCGGAGCGCACGCCGCAAAGCCGGCGCAGCGCCTCGCTGTCGTAACTGGTCAGGCCATGCGCGATTTCCTTGCCGTCCGGCCCGGTGACCAATACCGTCGCGCCGCGCTCGAACCGGCCTTCAACGCCGACCACGCCGACCGCCAGCAGGCTGGCCCCGCTGGTTTGCAGCTTGCGCGCTGCCCCGGCGTCAATCCGCACGACGCCGCGCGGCTGCTCGGTCAGCAACCAGCGCTTGCGGCTTTCCAGCCTCGTCGTCTGGGCTTCGAAGCGCGTGCCGATCTGTTCGCCCGCCAGCAGGCGTTCGAGGATGCGCGGCTCGCGCCCGCCCGCGATGATGGTTGTCACGCCTCCCCGGCTGGCAAGCTGGGCCGCCTGAAGCTTGGTGATCATGCCGCCAGTTCCGAGCGCGGTTCCGGCTTCTCCCGCCAGCGCCCAGGTCGTTTCGTCGATGTGCGATACCTGCGCGATCAACTGAGCATTGGCAAAGCGCCGCGGATCGGCAGTGAACAGGCCCGGCTGGTCGGTCAGGATGACCAGCAGATCGGCTTCGACCAGCGTCGCCACCAGCGCCGAGAGGTTATCGTTGTCGCCAACGCGGATTTCGTGGGTTGCGGTGGTGTCGTTCTCGTTGATGATCGGCACAATCTTGCGCTCGATCAGCGTCAGTAGGGTATCGCGCGCGTTCAGATAGCGTGTGCGATTGCCGATATCCTCCCGCGTTAGCAAGACCTGAGCGACGACCACTTCGAAAATATCGAAAAGCTCGGTGTAAATCTGCATCAGGCGGCTTTGCCCAACGGCGCTCAACATCTGCTTGCCGGAAACCGCGCGCCCCAGATCGGGATAGTTGAGCCGCTCGCGACCGGCGGCGACCGCGCCGGACGAGACGAGAATCATCTCGTGGCCCTGTTGCTGCGCGAACACAATCTGGCTGGCAAGCTCAAGCATGCGCTGGCGACTCAGGCGCATCGTGCCATTGGTCAAAATGGAAGTGCCGACTTTGACGACAATACGCAAAGGTTGCATAAGACCATCAGTGGAGGGCTGATGAAGCGACGCTGGGGGGATTATAGTGGGAAGGACAGGCGAAAGGAAGGACGCAGCGCGGCAGACTTATCTAGACAGGCAAGCTCCAGACGTGCTGGCCCTGTAACACCTGTTCAACCAGATCGCCAAACTGGCGTCGCGGCAGCGGCTTGGCGATAAAGCCGTTGAAACCGGCGTGGCGGACGCGATCCGCCGTCGCGTGGCTGCTATCGTCGGAAATGGCGATCACGGGAATGTGACACAGGTCAGGATGTTCCTTCAACGAACGTACAATCGAGAAGGCATCACCCTGCGGCAAATCCAGATCCAGGAGGATGAAATCCGGTTGCGGCTCCATAACCTCCGCTTTTTCTACGACCTGCGCCCCTGTGGTGTTACGCTTGTAAAAAATGTCAAGGTCGCGCAAGATCGAGCCAATCATCATCAGGCTGTGCGCATCACCTTCGACGACAAGCGCCCAGATATGGTTAGACACAGAAGAACTCCAACGCCATTATCAATCTTCTCATGTAAAAAGAAGCCAGATTAGATAACGTATTTCGACATCGTTGTAACAAACACCATATCGTTTTTATAGCAGAGTGAACGTTAACACAATAGGAACTTCAAACCATGAAAGTCATTATCGCGCCTGCCGCGTTCAAGAACAGCCTTTCGGCAACCGAAGTGGCCGGGGCAATCGGCAGAGGATTGCAGCGATCAAAACTACATTTAACATTACATTATATCCCCATCGCTGACGGCGGCAATGGTACGCTAGAGTGCTTTCTGGCGCGCGGTGGCCAACGCTTCTCCCAGTTGGTCGAAGGCCCGCTCGGCCAGCCCGTCGAAGCGGGATGGGGCATGCTGGCGGACGGCGAAACGGCAGTCATCGAAATGGCGCTCGCTTCGGGCATCGAGCTGATCGAGCAGGAACAACTGAATCCGCTGGTCGCCAGCACCTACGGAACAGGCCAGTTACTGCAGGCCGCGCTCGAGCACGGCGCGCGGCGGATCATCGTCGGCATGGGCGGCAGCGCCACAGTTGACGGCGGCGCAGGCTGCCTGCAAGCCCTCGGCGTGCGACTGCTCGACGCCAGCGGAAACGACGTGCCACGCGGTGGCGGCTCGCTCAAGCTGATTCAGACCATCGACGCTTCCGGGCTGGACCCGCGCTGGCGCGAAGTCGAAGTCATCATCGCCTCCGATGTCGAAAACCCGACGCTTGGCCCCAACGGTGCGGCAGCGGTTTTTGGCCCGCAGAAAGGCGCTACCCCCGCCGATGTCGAAACGCTGGAAGCCAATCTGAGCCATTTCTTTGGTCTGGTGGCCGAACAAACCGGCGTTGACGTGCGACAGGCACAAGGCGGCGGAGCGGCGGGCGCGCTCAGCGCGGGGCTGATGGCGTTTCTCGGCGGGCGTATCGAGCCGGGCATTGACTTGCTGCTCGCCTATCACGAGTTTGAGCAACTGCTGGCAGACGCCGACCTTGTCATCACCGGCGAAGGGCAGATGGACGAACAGACGATTCAGGGCAAAGGGCCTGTCGGGGTAGCGCGACTGGCGGGCGCGGCTGGCGTGCCGACCGTGGCTATTGTCGGCGGCCTCAACGCCGACGACGCCCTGCTGCACGAGGCGGGCATCGCGGCGGTATTGCCAATCACGCCGCGGCCCATGCCGCTGGAAGAGGCCATCGCCAGCGCCGCCGAACTGGTGGAACGCGCTGCGCTTCGGCTGGCCTATCTGCTGCACCTCGGCCTGCGCCAGCCTTCCTGAAATGAAAAACTGCGAGAGGGCAAAAACCATCATCCCTCTCGCAGCGACAGGTAATGCGGCGACCAGCCGAGGCAACCGCACAGCTTGCAGCCAAACCGGGCTAACGCAAATCACCGAGCCTCTGTTCCAGTCGCTTGCGAAGCTCCCGGAACTCCTTCTCAAGCCGGTGAACCGTCGCCGCTGTGCTCTCAAGGCCTTCCTCAAACCCGCTTTCGATTCGCCCAACGAGCGTTTGAGGCCGCCGTTTCCGGTTCGCCTGAGCGACAAAAAAACGCGACCGCGCCGCCGATCACCAACCCGAGTACAAGCAACCCAATCAGCATCGACGTCTGGTCCTGCTGCCCGCGCATGTCGGTCTGGACATCATATGAAGTTGTGTCAGTCATGAGCCGCTCCTTCACGGGCCGAAATGACAAATTTAATAAAAGTAAAGCATAAAGGCTGCCGTTCGTCAATGGTTATAATGCACTATGCAATGCGACTGGCCGGGATGGCAGGGAAGGTTTGACCGGGATGGTAGACCGCCTTCGCAAATGGCTGGGGATCGCTTCGGACAGCGATGCCACGACGCCAGCCGACTTCGGCCCGGAGCCGGACCCTGCCGACCTGCCCCGGCCGGTAACACCGCGCGTGCTGATGATCACCCACAATCCGGTGCTACGGACCAAAGGCAGCAAAACGCTAAAAGCGTTCTTCGGCTGGAACGATCCCGACCATCTCGCCAGACAATATATCGAAGACGTGCAGTATGCGAGCTTTGGCTACGCCCGTTACAAAATCGTCGAACGGCTGGAAGTCGACCGCTACCCGGTCAAACGGGATGGCTTCCGGTACGACGAGGAAACGTATCTTCGCGCCTGGGCCACGCAAAAATTTCATGACCCAGACGGCGTCGACTATCTGGCCCTGATCCGCGAATTCGAGATCATCGAGCGCATCAATGCCGGCGTCATCGACGAAGTGTGGCTATTCGGGCATCCATACGGCGGTTACTGGGAATCGGTCATGGGCGGGCCGGGCGCGTTCTGGTGCAATGCCCCGCCCCTGAAGGGAACGGAACATGCCGCCCGGCGGTTCATCATCATGGGGTTCAACTTCGAGCGTAGCGTTGGCGAAATGCTGGAAAATCTGGGGCATCGCGCTGAATCCATCATGACGCAGGTGTTTCGACAGCACCGGAAAGAAGCCAATCTCTTCGAGCGCTTCACCCGCTATGACCGGAGCCATCCCGGTCGGGCGGAGGTCGGCAACGTGCACTTCGCGCCCAACAGCACGCGCGACTATGACTGGGCCAACCCGCGCGTTGTGCCAAGCCGCCACCATACATGGTGGAATTTCCCCGACCTGAGCGGAGCGCCAAAGCCCGTGAACCATCTGACATGGGGCGGAGGCGATATTCGCCTGCATCATCTGTGGTGGCTGCGCCACCTGCCGCACGTCACAGGCCAGACCGGCGGTGTGGCGCACAACTGGTGGCGTTATGTCGTCGATCCCAATACCGTGGACAACTGATGTGGCTGCGGTTCTGGTTTGAGGACGGCAGCCGGCAGCGCGACCTTTGCCGTAGTGCCGCGCCCGGCCTCCGACTCGAGTGCGAGAGCGCCGCCATGCGCGTCGATCAGGTGATAGGCCAGCGCAAGGCCGAGGCCCATGCCCTGCTGCTCCTGCTTGTCGCGGTTGAGCTGTTGGAAATGGGCTAACGCCTGTTGAAGCTGGTCGGGGGCGATCCCCGGCCCGTGATCGGTCACGCTGACGTAGACGATTTCCTGCTCGCGCCACTGTGAAATCGTGACGGCGCGGCCTTCCGGCGAAAAGTGCAGCGCGTTGAGGATCAGTTCTGACAGCGCGTGTTTCAATGCCTGCGGGTTGCAGATCACCGGCGCGTCGGCGGCCTCCACAATCCGGTCGATGGTCACATCCGCATTGCGATATGCATGGCGACGGGCCAGCTTTACCGCGCCATTGACGAGCTCTCCGATCGGCGTCTGGATACCCCGTTCAAAAATCGAGCGGCGGCTCAGCGAACCGGCCTGAAGCTGAGCCATCAGCACGATCTGATCGACCAGACGGCTCAAACGCTTGCTTCCCGAATCCAGCGTATCGAACAACTCGTAAAGCTGCGCCGGTTCGAGGGTGTGCAACTGCCGCGCGAGGAGGTCAACAACCATGTTGATGGTGCTCATCGGCGTGCGGAGTTCGTGCGTCACCATATGAATGAGCTGCTGCCGGGCATGTTCCAGATCCTTTTCGGCAGCGAGCTTCATCGCGTCACGGCGCTCCAGACGCGCGCGCACGGCGCTCAACAGTTCGCCTGTGGTAAACGGCTTGGTCAGGTAGTCGTCGGCCCCCAGCGCCATGGCCTGTCGCAACGAAGCCCGGTCAGTTTTCGCCGACAGGAAAATGAACGGCGTCATGTCCAATGCCGGTTCCCGGCGCAGGTTCTGCAGGACATCAAAGCCATTTACGCCGGGAAGTATGATGTCGCAAAGCACCAGATCGGGCCGGTGCTGCCGGGCCAGTTCCAGCCCCGTAATCCCGTCCGCCGCGTCGATAACCTCGAAGTGCGTTAACTCCAGAATCTGCGTAATCTGCGAACGTAGAAGTTCATGATCCTCAATAACCAGAATCGTTGTCATGTTCTGCAATCTGGCAGCCGCCGCGCAAAGCTCGTTACGCTCATTGTAGCATTGAATGAGCGGCCACCATGAGCAGCGCGAATAAAAAATTTGTGAAGAGTTGAGACAGCCCGCGGGAAAGGGCGCGTCTACACCAGTTCCTTAATGCTTTCGGCGAGCGCCCGATTGATGCCGGGAACCGCAGTCAGCTCTTCGATGCTGGCATTCCGGATGGCGTCAATCGAGTTGCCAAAAGCCTTCAGCAGCGCCTTGCGACGGGCCGGCCCCACGCCGGGTATGGCTTCAAGCCGGCTGGCCATGCCCAGTTTCGTGCGCCGGGCGCGGTGCGACGTAATGGCAAAGCGATGGGCTTCATCGCGTATCCGCTGCACCAGAAAGAGCGCGTCGCTCCGCCGGTTGAGGATGATCGGCTGCGGATCGCCGGGGCGGTACAACTCCTCGAACTGCTTCGCCAGCGCGACGACCGGCACGCGGTCCAGCAAATCGAACTCCCTGAGCACCTCGACGGCGACGTTAAGCTGCCCCTTGCCGCCATCGACCATCAGCAGGTCGGGCAGCAGACGCCAGGTTTCGTCCTTGTCCTCGCCGCCGGGCGCAACCAGTGCCGGCTCTTCCAGCGCTTGCTTCCAGCGATTGAAGCGCCGGGTCAGCGCCTCGCGCATCGACTGGTAATCGTCCGAACCCTTGTGGCTGACCGTGCGGATGTTGAAACGGCGATATTCGTTCTTCTTCGGCACGCCACGCACAAACATCACGCGGCTGGCGACAATGGCTGTGCCCTGTGTCGTGCTGATGTCATAGCATTCGATCCGGTTCGGCGGTCTGGGCAGCCCCAGCGCTGCCTGCAGTTCAGCCAGCGCGGTCTCCTGCTTGTGGGTATCAGCCTCCCACTGGGCGCGGATCATATGCAGCGCTTCCTTCGCGTTTTCCTGCGCGACTTCGAGCAATTTGCGCTTGTCACCGCGCTGCGGCACGGTGATCGTCACCCGCTGCCCGCTGCGTTTATCGCGCAACCAGCGTTCGATGATGCGCGCTTCCTCGATATTCTGCGGCAGCACGACTTCGGTCGGAACCTCGGCAGCGCGATCGTAGAAGCGCTTGATGAACTCACTCAGCACTTCTTCGTCGCTTTCACCTTCCGTGCCTTCCAGCAACCGGGAGTCGCTGCCGATGAGCTTGCCGTTGCGGATGAACAGAATCTGCACCACCGTCTCGCCGTTATCGCGGGCCAGCGCGATCACATCCTGCTCGGTCATCGACGTACTGACCGCCTTATGCTGGTGGGTGATGTAGTCGATGGCCTTCAACTGGTCGCGTATCGCCGCCGCGCGCTCGAAGTCCAGCGCTTCGGACGCCTCCATCATCTCTGCGGTCAGGCGGGCGACCACCGGCTCCGATTTACCACTGAGCACATCCATCAACTCGGCGATCATCGCCCGGTACTGCTCCTGATTGACCGCCCCGATACACGGCGCGTTGCACAGCTTGATGTCATGGAACAGGCAGGCGCGCGGATCGTTGCCGGTGATTTCGCGGTCGCAGGTCAGATACGGGAATGCCTTTCGCAGCGTTTGCAGCGTGTTCTGGACGGCCCACATGGCGACATAAGGCCCGAAATAGCGACTGCCGTCATCGACCAGCCGCCGCGTCGTCTCAACCTTGGGGAACGGCCTGTGCCAGCTGATTTTGATATAGGGATAGCGCTTGTCGTCCTTCAGGCTGATGTTGAAGCGTGGCTTATAGCGCTTGATCAGCGTTTCTTCGAGGATGAGCGCCTTGATCTCGTTCTCTTCAACGATGAAATCGATATCGACGATCTGCTCGCGCAGGCGCATCGTCTTGATGCTGCTCTCCGCGCTGGCGTTGAAATAGCTCCGCACACGGTTGCGCAGCCGTTTCGCCTTGCCGACATAGATAATCTCGCCGCGCGCATCCTTCATCAGGTAGACGCCGGGCTTCATCGGCAGATTACGCAGAATCGTCTGGATGTGTTCGGAAGGTTGGAACGCCATGGGAATAACGCGGAC
>Ga0006571J49611_1030490_pt1 | contig 9550 bp, 2 predicted proteins | sample HigsolmetaAR201R_FD_49611 | JGI IMG/M metagenome (IMG submission 49611) | reverse complement strand
ATGGGTTTCAATTTGTCGGATCATCGGGGAACAACGAGCGAGCAGTTGCTTGGTGGGTTCCTCACACACTATCTGTTCTCATCATCTCGACCTTGAAGCACCAGCCACGTTATCGAATGGGCAGGCAGTTCGGCCTGTAAGACTCCGGCTGACAGCGGTGTGACTGCAGTCGTGATATCGCTCACTGTCGCGGTTGTATCCTCGACTGTGTTGCTGGTTTGCTGAACACCCTGCATTAGACGCAACCCGGCCTGTCCGTCGATCTGCAGTGTCACAAGGCAGTTCTGGTCACGATGCCGGTTGATGACCGTGATCGCAATACTGCCGTCAGCGCGGCGTGTGGCTGAAGCATCGACATAAGTGACGTAAACCGGCTCGGCTGGGCCGTGTGGAGAGCTTACGCGGTCGAACGGTGTCACCGTATAGCCGTATGCCGCGACGTCGACGACCAATGCGGTTCCAGTCATGAACTGCTGGTACAGGCGGAATACGTCGAACAATGGCGTTCGCATGACCTGACCATCAACTACACGGATGGGCGCGTTGCCATTGACCATTGTCACGTAGTTGGCAATTGCGACGTTGGCGGCAAAACGGAAGCATGCTGTGCCAGAGGGTGTTGCTGAAGAAATGGCAGATCGTAGAGATGCTCTAGCAGGTCACGCACCATCTCACGGAATTCGGCCGACAGAACACTATCTGTCGAGGCCAAGATATCCTCATTATCCTGGTCAACCATAAGGCACCAAATCTGATATCAGTCATGCGATCGGCAGTCTCGCATATCGCCCATCAGTTTACCGCATTTGGTGATGGCCCATGCCGGCGCTACGTACAAATGGATATCTAGCCTCACTTGATGCGCCACCTCTCACAAGCGGTATCGTGACTACTTTGAGAACGAAGTAGGTAGGGGAGCGATCTTGAAGATGTCGGCTGGAAACGCTCGTATGACATGGTTAACGGAGGCATGCTGGAACTAAAGGCAAAAGCCTGATCAACCAGATGGGGCTTTTTCTTTGCCTGTTATGGTTACATGCGGGTGCGAATTCTGCTCGTTTGCGCTGCAGCAGAAGCTATCAAAGCTACCTGCAAGTCAAGCGCTGCGTGATTGGAACTCGCTCACAGGTTTTGAAACCGCGATGTGATAGTCTCGTACCCAGAACTGCGTGCTTTGAGACAATTCAGCAGGTCAGCGATCCTATTTTTAGGGGCAAGCATGGCGTGAGGATGGCCATGTCAGTACTGCGCGCTTGCCCTCGTGGTAAGCACGGCGCCTTATTGGATTGCATGTCTTGCTAGTTTCTTAAGACTTATTTCGAGTAAGTCGTGCGTTCCAATTACCAACATGCGATCGTTATAGTGGAATATATCAATCAGGTGAAAGTCGTCTGGCAGGCCAATTTGCGTTGACTGTCCGTCTAATAGCGTAAACTGCAAGGAGGTTTGGTCAACCCGTGCTTGTATATGGATCCATGCCCTGTGAAGAGGCAATCGGGTAAGTATTGGCACTGTAGTCGACATTTGATTTTCACGGTAGTTGGCATCTGTTATATCTAGAACAGACCAACCGTTTTGGTTTGCCCGATGCCAGCGCACGCGCAATGTTTCGTTGGGGCCGTTCGCTAAATCAAATACTTCCCGGTCAGATTCTTCGGCCCATAACCGCAGCAGGAACTCGTGGTTTTCTGTCAAAGAATATACCGCACCACCTCCAACATAAGCCGGCGTTTCAAAGCGGTGCATTAACAATACCTTTGGTGAAGCACCGTCAGGGATGCCAACAAAAGGCCCTATATACCATTCAATTACATTTAGATCTGCGTCTAGTTCAGCTACACCTGCTCGGGTAGGTAACCAATATGTTAATTTGCCTTCTCGGTATCCCGTTATAGGCAATCCAATAATAAAATCGTCTCCAAAACGCCCGTCAATAAGTACGCGACGTACTAGGCGGCCACTGTTACTTTCACCCTCAATGTGCAAGTTGCTTCCGTCAAGCTTGTATCGCCAAAAATCATCACGACCTAGGAAGGTATCGCAATGACTGGGTCTGGACATAGGGCTCTCGCCCGTATTGGAGAACACCATCGAATTACCGGTGTTTATTTCAACACAAAGAGCAGGCTCATCATTGTTCAACGAGACAGTCATACGGCTGGCAGCTTGAGCTATCGTCGTATCAAAGGGGCGGAGCCAAGAAGACAAAGACTGATCTTCCACAGGCGTCGCGAACCATCCTGCATCAGTCGTCATAAAGTGTATTTGACCATCGAGCGCGGTTATGCTGCTTACAGTGTCAAAGGAAAAACGTCCGCTGGACAATTCCATTTGCTCGTCTCGCAAGGTTAGCACCAGTCTTCCAGTCTTTTCTCCTGTTCGGCCAGTTACATTCCATTGCCAGTACGGTGCAATATCCCCAGCAATGTGGTTATATTCAGCAAATATGTCAGGGCCGGTATAAGAGGTAAACACATTGGAATCCCGATCCAATGCCAGTACGCCCTGGAAGAGGCTTGTGCTGTTGTTATCACACCGTATCAGAACTGTGCCTTCGTGAACAATTGCATCCGTAATTTCACAAATGTCACCGCCGTTTATAGGCTCACGTACTACGACTATCGTGTCAAGATCCAGAATGGCAGTTTTGGCTGATGAATCGAAATCGAAGTTAATCCATCCCGTAGGGGTTGCAGCCCACCACTGATCGTCGAACAAAACCAGCTCACGCCAGAAGTCGTTGGCGATGATCCATCTACTTCGTGTTGTATTTTCGATCCAAGGTATCGTTCGCCATTCGTTGTTAAGGGACCGTTGCTCAAAATCAAAAGTGAAGCCAGTTGCTTCAGAGCTACGCAATCGCCATCGATCCCTTTCAAAGACAGGTCGGTTTGCGAGATACGTGTTAATTGCTGCCTCAACAGCTGTGTCAATTCGGATCCACAAAGAGGTGTTCCATACATAGTAACCGTCGTCAGTTGCAAGATATGTGCCGGCAGGAATGGTAGTTGATGTTTCAATGACTTGTTGCTCGATACAATGTATCTTAAACGGACGCAAATGACTTAAAGAGAAGTGGAAAGCATCCTGAACTTTGAGGTACTCACCTGGCGGATAGACGGATGCCCAGGAACGATCCCAAAGTGTAAAAGTCGTACCATCACATGCAATAGCATCCTCAATTCGGTCGTGATTTGGCCTCCCACCTATAAAAGTGACGGTGCTATTCGTCAATGTGCCTGATGCCTCAAAATATGTGCCAATAACCTCTCCATCTATACGTTGCACCCAATGCCATAGTGTGTTGTTTATACGAACACGTTCGGATAAACCGGGGCTTGTAGAGCATGGGCGGTACGTTTGGCCGTTTTCCGTTTCTAAACAACCATCGCTGCCTTGGGCCTGTAAGCGGTTTTTGTCGTTTGAGGGCTGCCCCACAAATTGGACTTCCGATATGGCTTCTGGTGGTTGACTACTGACGGCTAGCGCTTGTGTTAGCGCTCCAAGCGACACGGAAGACGGCTCCGTATAAACCAGGAGCCCACTGGCTGTAGCTGTGTAAAAAGCGCCTTTAAACTCAGCCATTGATCGCAGCGCGTCAAATGGGAAGCGATGATCGACGAAAGTAAAAGGTATCCAAAAGCTCTCACCAGTGTGTGTACTTAGCCGGATCTCCTTGTTTACTATTCCATTGGCAAGGGTAAAACGTAGCCAATCGGTTTCAATGAGCAATCGGTATTGCAGCGGATTGGTTTCGTGAGGCTGCAATGTCATGTGCGCCTTATCCCATTGAGCGACTTGTGAGTCGCTCAAGACAAAGAGCGCATACTGGTTGTTAGACAAATGTAGGGTTCGTAGGTCAGCTTGACCGATGGGGGCATGACGAGTAGTTTGCCAATTCGCGAGGTGATCAGAAGATGCAGCTATCTCCAAATACGCATCCGTTAAGACAAAGAGCTTGTTATCAAGGGTAGTAGCGCTATACAGAACGTCTGAATCGAAACCCACAGAACCATTGAGGATATCAAAGGTGTAGTCTCGATCATCTTGATCTATGATGACCGCACCATTCTCCAAGCGCCACTGACCCATTGGGCTGTCGACCATTATCCGATACAGGTTGGGATTTAGTGCCACAAGCTCCCAGGTTGTCGTGGTCCAGAGATACCATTCTTGAGAAGACGGCGCGAACAGATATGGGACACCGTAGTTGTCTGCTTCCAGTTCGCCATTCCTAATTGCAAGATCGTTCGGCCCTGTATCGAAGCCTGTTAGACTCGTAATTGTCTGAAGGCCAATCGCGCTTTGAAGCATCAGGCTTGTGTCGTTATACGCAAGGTTGCGGCGAGCAACGTCCCACAAAAATCCGTTTGCAGTCCAAGCATTTACGCTACCTTCACCGATGTTTGCGGTAACTAACGTTTGCCCAAGAGCAAGGTGATCATTGAACGTCACGTCACCGACATGCAACACAATGTCTTCAATCGGTTTAGAAGTAATGCTGTTAGACACCCAGCCGTACTGCATATCTCCACTCAGAAATCGTCCATGGGTTGCTGTAATTGGCAAAGCGAGTGGTAGCGGAGCGAAAACGATATCAGGTTCGTCAAGATGTAAATTAGGCTTGGAAAACTGCCAAAGCCCAAACTCATTGGCAACTTGAAACTTTTCGGGTGATAAGGCTAATAGGGCATCAATAGGTTCGAAAAGGAAACGTCCGGCGGTGATAAATTCGTTTGCTGCAAAGGTTTGAAAGCCTTCTGGCGTATTGATTTGAAAAACATTCTCTTGCCGATTCCAGCGCAACCAGCTCACATTCAGAGGCTCGGATAGGTTAAATTCATCTCTAAACACAGCCTTTTTAGTGAGCTCGTGCTCTATACCGCTAGATCTAACCGCAATTAGTGCACCTTCGTTTAGCTGGAAGTCTAAAACTGGGTCAAAGGCGCTGGTTCCGTCTGGAAGGGTTTGTACTTCAGGTGACACTTCATGCCAGTGATCTTCCAACTCTAGGCGGGGTAGCGGTTTTGACTCAGTATTGATACGAACTTCTAGGAGTCCTTGTTCTCCGTAAGAAACATGTGTCTCTTGCCCGCTTTCATCTAGTAATGAGATCTCGTTGTTACCCGCTTGTGCAAACACAATTTCGCCAATGTTTACTTCGATGTTTTGTGCCTGATAGAAGCAAGGGAAAGGTGTTGGCGTCTGGGTTGCCGTCGGGACGGGTGTCAGAGTTGCTGTCGAGGTAAACGTTGCGGTTGGTGTCGGTGTAAGAGTTGCTGTCGCAGTTGGCGTAGGTGATAAAGTTGGCGTAGGTGATAAAGTTGGCGTAGCAGTTCTAGTTGCGGTGGGCGTAGCAAGAGCATATGAAGTTAACTGCATTGCAACGGCAGCACGTGTCGAGTCGAAGGCCAATGCATTCTTACGTGTCTCTACCATGGCCTCCAGACTTGCAGCAAGTGGCGGTAATTCAGTGGTGAGTTGCCTCAACGTCACAAAACCCTGTTCAGCCAACCGTACTGCAGGTGCTATCGTAGCCAGCCGTTCAGCTGTCGCTTGCACCTGGGCAGTGACTGTAAACGCTGATTGAACAGCCGCCATTGTTGCCGTGCTGTTTACCGCGAACTCGTATTGTGCAGTGGCAAATGGATATGGAGATTGCTCGCCTGTACAGGTTTCGAGAATGACATGGGAAATCTCGTTATTGTGGAGTATCCACCAATCGTTATTAGCGCCTGGAATCAGGTCAGTAATTTCTTCTACCGGGATTTCTGTTGGCAGAGGTAATTCAGCTTTAGTTGCTTCACCTTGATTCCACAGAAATGGATAGCCGTTTGCGTCGATACCAGTTGCTGGTCCCTGCCAATGGACAAAAACAGATATCAGTTCGGGATCCTCTGGAATAGCAAACTTTCCATCGAAAAACTGCTGCCATTTTCCGGCAACTTTGATCCACGGGATTCCCTCGTGGTCGCGAATAAATGCCTCTACCTGAGCAAATGTCGATATGTTCCACTTATCATCGACCACGAGTAAAGTTGCATGATCGCTACTGTAAAGTAGTAGATGTTCCTCCCAGATGAGGCTTCCAGTAATGTCGTGGAATGCAGCGACTGAGGAAGGTAACTCGACTTCAGTACCTCGTTTCCGGTCGAAACGCCGTATTCCGCCAGAAAGCTCAAATAGAACGCTATCTTTCCATTCGAATGCATGCACTACGTCGTCAGGATTCAGCAAAAACGCGCTGTGATACTCTTGACATGTGTACCTTCCACCTTCTGGACTGCACCGCAAAATATCGCCACCGTTCGTCAATCGCCATACAGTGCCGTTTTCGGCCAAGGCCGTGTCAACGTCCTGATCTGAGATTCGGTAGTCGGCGAATGAAGACGTTACGTCATCTGGATCCGTTGCTATACGCCAGACCTGCTCTTGTTCCAGAATCACTATATCTCGATCTAACGCAGTTGCGAGGATTGCGCTTGGGTCGAGTGGCCAAGTAGTGCCTGTCCAAGAACGGGTTTTAGGATCAAAGTATTTCAATCCGTCTTGAAACAGGAACGCCCAGTAACCGTTACGCTCCTGGACATCCAGGAGTAACTCACCGTTAGCGTTGGATGCGGGGCTAGCTGGATAGCCAACCCGGTTTAACTGAACTGATTCTGCTGCACGGGATAATAAACCGTAGTAGTGAACACCATCTTCTGTGCGTGCAGTAATAACGTTTGTTGAGCCATCAAACTCTACATTGACCTGCGTCACGGCTGCTGCGTCGCTGGGAAGCCGCAGCTCTATCTGAGTCCAATTGCGTGATGTCAGATTGTAACGCCAAAGCTGAGAGCCTGCTGTAAACAGGAGATATCCATCTTGCTGGCGGTCATAAACATGTTCAAGAAACCGTGGTGTTTCACCAGTTTCACGGAGAAGCACTGTTGTTGTCTCGTTATGCCATTCAACAACTTCTCCGTTCGAAGTCAGCCATGCTACCTTTCCAGCAGGTTCATTGACGGAATAGTCCTGAACGTCTATCGATTTCTTAACGCTAAGTTTGATCGAGGTTGTCGAGCAACTGTGAGGTGGTTGCATGTCTCGAGTGGACACAAATCGCAGCTCTGTCCCGGAATCGCCTGTTGCCTCGTCAACGACAAGAAGGTAGGCTCCATCATGAACTGTATAGAGGCGATTGCCCATCAGCGTAGGAGTGCCACTGTACCATGAATGCGCTGCAGGGTTATAAAACCAAAGTCCGCGATCCGTTGCTACAGCGATCAGTCCGTTTGTTAGCATGCGCGCATCGAAAATACGTGTTGCATCACCTGCTTTCGGAGTTCGATAGAAGCATTGAGCAGCTTCAATGTTTTGTGGATCGTCCTGAAGGTGCCCTGCTAAGAAATTGCCGCTTTCTGCGCTTCGCACCGTCCAAATATAACGGTCATCATGCGAAACGTTACGTACCGGTCCCATTGCCGGTGCAATAACTGTGTTACCCCAAATGGCCTGAGTATCAATCAGACCAAGAGGTGTTGATTTGAGAATCGCAGCAAGTTGAACAGCCCCTCTTGGACCGGGAGCCCAAGACTGGTGAAGAGTGCGACGTGTCAAATCATAAGCATCAATGCTGCCGTTACCAGCTAGATAGAGAAGATTGTTTTGCTGGATTACGTCGCTTAAGGTTGTATCGTCTATAGACAAACGATAGCTATCAATGAGGATGTTACCGCTACTATCAAGCAACCGCGAATTACTTGTTCGAAAATAAAGACCTGACGCACTTGTCAGAATTTCCTCTATCAGTTCGTTCCTCTGTAGAGGCAAATTTCGCACTTCGGTCCATGTACGTTGATTCAGATGATAGGAAAACAGGCCCTTATCAGTTGCCAGCAACAACTCATTGTCATGTTCTGAAACGTCGAATATTGTTGCACTTTCAATGGTCGAATTAGCGGATCCGACAAGTGTGCGCTCATTCGCACCTTCGATTTTCAGGATTCGGCCGTCGGTAGTTCGTAGGCCTAGACTGCCCTGTTCCCAAGGCCAAGCTTGAACAACTGTAGCGTCTAGCTGGATAGAATCTGCGTTAGTAATAGCCTCATTCAAGAAAAATTCAACGTTTTCTAGGTCACGGCTGAGCAAAGGGTAGATCGTACTTGAGTCAGCACCTTCGTTGATGACTGCGTAAACTATGCTATCGGCATTAACCCAGATCGTTTCGGGATTGCGTATATATGCTGGTAATTTCTCGATTGGAATGTCGTTGTAACTGCGAGTCTGGGCATTATGCAAGAGCGCACCAGTGTCACTGACGAATAGCACACTGTCGTTAACTGGAATTGCAGCAAAAAACGTCGCAGGATTATGCCTAGTACCGGTTCCACTATGTGTCAGAACAGCACTCCCGGTTAAAACGTCAATGTGGTAGACATTAGCTGTATCAGTTAACGCGAGTAGGTTGTTGGTGTCAAAATAAAATAGTTTGATAACTGTTTCATCAGCAGGTACATCAGTCCAAACAGTTGTCAACTCGCCAGCTCGAACTACATGAACGGCTCCATGTTGAGCGAAGTAGAAACCCGACTTATCATGCAGTTCGAGAATGGCCGTAACAGGTTCTCTGCTTAATCGTGACCAGCGATGCAGGCGAACATCATATGTATATACGCCACTTTTTCCAGCTAGTGAGAGAACATTGCCGGCCTGATGTGCATAATGGACGGTTTCTAAACTTAACTCTGGAAATCGGTTTGCTTCGTCGAATACCACGTTTGGCCTAGCAGAATTCTGACCTATATGGCTAACGCGTATGCACGCTTCTCCAGCGGTTTCGCAAGCACGTTCTTCCAGTATCCAAATACCCGATGCTGGATCGGTGCTCATGCTAACAATCCGCCCATCGAAGCTCGGCACAGGTTGCAGTAGTAGGGGGGTTTTCGAGATTTCTAACTGATAAAGCCCATTCGGGGTGCCAATCCAAAAGGAGTCATTCCACCAGGTGACAAGGTCAACCCGCATTGCGCTGTCTGGATGGCCTAGATTATCAATCCAGGTGTGGTGCTCAAGATTGTAAAGACCAACGCCTTGCTCACGAGTACCTACTAGCAACCAACGCCGATCATCCGAAACAGCAGCGCTTGTTAACAACGCCTCGTGTGCAACCGGTACTCCGTCTGCTCCGTGGAACGCGCTGTTCGATACAATAATTTCCCACTTCCCATTATGTCGTCGCGCAAGACTGCCGTCATCTCCCAAGGCCCACAATGTATCGGGATCAGGGCACCTTGTATGGTCGTAGGCAACTACTTGGTCTCCGCACCCTAGCCGTAACTGAATAAAGGATGAGGAGACAGGTGCAGCATTATTGAACGGTTCTTCTGTTGTCCAAAGACCTGTGGCGGGATCGTATGTGTGAATTTTCCCACCGCTTTGGCTTAGCAAAATGCGGTTATCGTATGGGCTTGCTATTGCATCAAGTAGTGGGTTTGAATGCAAATCAGTCCATACATTGGTAAGAATCCGTTCATCTGCCAATTGGCTGACGAGCGGTGGATCGAAC
>Ga0006571J49611_1008880_pt1 | contig 9745 bp, 5 predicted proteins | sample HigsolmetaAR201R_FD_49611 | JGI IMG/M metagenome (IMG submission 49611) | reverse complement strand
CAGGCGCGGCTCGGGGATATCGTTGCATGCCGAGCGGAAGTGCCTCAACCTGGCCGAGATGGTGCCAAGGAGACAGTCATCGTGTGGGGGCGAATCTCGGCAATCAGCCGCTTCAATCCCTTCTTTCCCGCGGAAGCAGCTCAAGAGCTCGCCGAAGAAGGGATCGCCCTTCACGATACGGTGCTGTCAACAACACGCGATCACCTTGAGGCAGAAGTCCTGATACTGGGTGCCACGTGTTCGCTCGACGTGGATCGACCTTATCTGAGCCCATTGTCATATCCGGTCAAGCCGGCGTCAGAAGTGCTTCAGCCGCCAGCGGACGCGGTAACGAAACTCCTGACGGGGTCAGATGAACGTCGAGTGCTTCTACGGGTTGGCACACTCATTGGCCGGCCAGACGTCCCCATCAGTCTATCTGCAAAGGAAGTAGTATCGCGCCATCTCGCGATACTCGCGATGACGGGTGGAGGCAAGACAGTTGCGGCTCGACGGATTCTGCGCGAGCTCATAAAGATCAACTACCCTCTCATTATCTTTGATCCTCATGGTGACTACCTGGGGATCTACGAGAAAAGAGAAACGATCGGAGCGAGATCCGTAAAGCTGTTCTTTCCAAGAATTCGTGTGCACGATGACAGCAAGGACACGATCTCGGATTTGATCGCGAAAATGGGATCGCGACTAACTGATCCGCAGCTGCAGTTCTACCACTATCTTCTTTCCGCGACGGAACTGCGCGCTGGCGCTACGGCCACCGAGTACTTGGAAAATCTCCTTCGTCATGCACAGAACATCCAGGGTAAGCGAAGGCGCAAGGAAAGCGTGCCGGATGAGCTCTCCGACACGAGAGACACGACGATTGCGGCCGTTACGCGCAATCTGCACTTCGTGCATCAGACGCTGCTTCAAATGGAGGCTAATAATGAGAGGCTGCGCGATCGGTTCAGCACGTTCAGCTTCGACGAAATGCCCGATCCGCGGCACGAGCCGGAAAAGCTAGTAGCGCCTGGTCAGGTTTCGATCTTCTACCTCGCAGGCTACGATCACTTGGCACAGAGCGCCATTGTTTCAATGGTATTGGAACAGTTGTTTTCTCACCGCGCTAGGCTGTCAGGAGGCATTCCACCGTTTCAGGCCGTAATTGAAGAAGCGCACAACTTCATCCCAAGTCGAGCGGAGGGCACGGAGGAAACGCCGTCGCTCCTTACGATTCGCAAGGTGATCACTGAGGGGAGGAAGTTCGGTACGGGATTGATCCTGATTTCTCAACGCCCGGCGCGCCTCGATGAAACTACGCTCGCGCAGTGTAATAGCTTCCTCGTCCTGAGGCTGGTTAACCCGAAGGACAAGAACTTCGTGCGCTCAGTCATGGAGAATCTTTCGGAGAGCGATGCAAACATTCTCCAGAGCTTCGCTCCGGGCGAGGGGCTTGTGAGCGGACAAGCCGTACGGTTTCCGCTGCTCGTGAAAATCGACTTTGATGAGGATCTGCGCAGTGGTGCTATTGGAGACGAAGACTTCATAAACGAGGTAGCAACATGGAAACCGGGAGAAAGCCAGCGACGCAAGGAGAGGGCGCAGGAGCTGCTGCAGCCCATGTTGGCGGCAACGCGGCCGATAGAACTGGCGCGAGGCGCGGTAACCGGCGGCGAGGGGGTACGCGAATCGCGTGTTCGTCGAAAGAAGAAGGGTGTACGTCCGGCCGGATTCTAGTGGAGTGGCCACCGGAACCAATTCACCGGAACCAATTGGAGCTGGGGTGACAGGCACTCGACCTTAATCAAGAATACCTGCCTCGATCGCCAGTTCGATCGCGCGGGCGCCATGGCGTGCCTGCTTGGCGGATGGCAGGCGAAGCCATCCCGCTGCCGCGTATTCCCCGAGAGTATGGGCGACTCCGCGCTGCACATAGTTGAGGCGCTTCGTTGCAAGCCCCCAGTGGTGTATGCGCGCCCAGCCGGCAGCGTCAACCGCAAGACAGCGTTCGATATCGGACTTCACGCGGTCCTGGTCGGCCTCAGAAAGTTCAATCTGGGTCGGTTCGCCGGACGCTGTGTCAGCGAGTCGATGAAGTTCCGGAGGCAGCGGGTGGGACGGTGGAGACAGCTGTCGAGATACTTCTTCCCAACACTGAGGTTTCTTGCACCACTCGGTAACATTCCGTGAGCCGGCGGTCTTGCGGATCGCGCTGTCGACTTCGCGTGCCCACACGGTAAGAAGCTGCTTCAGTTCGTCGGAGATCGACTGATTGTTCCAGATCATCATCAGATCCACTTCTCCCTGTGACACATGAAAGAGAGTCGCAACCGTGTAGGCCGCGATGTTGGCGCGGTAGGCAGGAAACTTCTCGGCACGTACGATGCGCTCTGTAGCCCGATAGATGATTGCCCGCCCGATCAGTTCCTTGAAAAACGTTGGGTCTGGGGACCATCCCTCTGGAAACACTTCGGGTAGCTCATTCATGAAAGTCGAGAAGGCCTTCTGGGCTCCAAGGCTCACGACGTAGGGGCGGCATGCGGACGCCAACCAGTATCGAGCGAGGTCGGTCTTGCTCAACCTCTGCGAAACGGGGCACTGTTCGCGAAAGACGCGCTTTGCAGCAGGCGACGTGCCAGCGGACAGGAGTGCAACTTCGTAAGAACCGCGAGCGCGTTCGTAGAACCACCTGGAAGATTCACCGGGGCACCAAGTTACCTCGGAGAGTCGCTCTAGTGCGATGTGGAAGTCGTTGTTAGCGGAAAGGTCCGCGACCTGCACCGCATTCTGCGTGTTCGCATACTTCGAGATCAGCGGTACGAATTCTCTGAGCCTCGACGGATCCACGCGCGTAATCTTCGTCGCAACGGAAACTCCGCTGATGTCGATCTTTTCCAGCTTGTGAGCACGATGGATTGATGCCGTTGTCTGCGCGCCATTAACGATCTGCAGCCCAGTGATCCTGCGAATCACCAGCTCTCCGTGGAGTATCCCGGCCTCGATTTCATCGGCGGTGGCGACGATCCCATTGTTGTACGCCATGAAACGTTCCGGTGTTGAGCGAAGAGTATCTCTTATCCCCTTGTTGACGCGGCCCTTCGCCTGGAGAAACGATCGCACGTTGAATTCGAACAGTCGCTGCCCGTAGCGCTCGTAGAGGCTAAACAGCAGGGTGCCGGGGAATATCGCCAGGTAGGTTTCGTACTCTGCCGGCCGCGGTTTCATCTCCAAGCATGGCAGCGGGCGGCCGAGAAGCTCCGTCAGATCAACCACAATGTCTTCGCGGGAAGTTGCTTCTTGGCTGATGCGGTGGAGGCGTTCAAGGTCTATAACGTCAAAAGTTACCAGGAGGCCGTCGATGTCGATGTCCTGAATGTCGCGGCATGAAGCGCGACCGTCTGTAGCAATCAGCACGCGAATCGTCTGTAACATGGAGCGGCGAGCACCCAAACGTCGCGCGACGTCGAGGGCCTCGGGGCTTTCAGTGAGCGACCTGAGGTCGCCTGAAAGCGCGCGTGCAACAAAGCGCGCCGCGCGACCGGACAGCGTGCCGAGGGTCTCACGTGATACGGTAAAGATGCTCTCCGAGGTGGAGCCTGTGTAGTGCGCGGCCAGAAGCACTGCACGTCCGTCATCTGACAGCGAGGCCGCTGTTATGGCGCAGCGGCCTCGTCCCTCCATGTCCTCGTGTGGGCACAGCTCGGTGTCCGTCAACATGCCGACTTCTTCGAGTCGGCTTACGAAAACAGCGCCAAGACTCGCGTTTCGTCGAACGGACTCTGGCAATTCGGAAAACTCCGGTAGGCCATCCTGTACTTCTCGGTAAACGATGTCGGCGAAACGCTTAAGTTCTGTCGACACTTGCATACCTCTGCGTTGGACGTTGGGTCTTCACTCGACTGTCCGGTATGTTGCGGTGCGCTCTTCAGACGCAATTGTAACTCTGCGTCGACGGCCGGCAGCGCAGCATGTCGCACTTCGCGCCATGTCATGCGGGAGGCGGCAGAGCGCAGATCTCGATGCGAAGGGGCGACGAGGGCAGCACCGCGCCGCGAATGGCGCGATCGACTTCCTTCTCCGGGTTAACGCAGCGCTGAAGGGCGAGTGCCGCGAAGTCACCAAACGTGTGCTCGGAGGGCCGCGTCGTGTAGCCAGACGAAGTGCACTCTATGTCGCAGTAAGTAGCTACTTAGAGCGCCGTCGAAGAAAAGCGCGATCCAGAGCTGAATGCGAATGGGGCTCCGCCGAAACAGGAAGCGCCGCTGAACGTTGCGCTTTGAAGCAGCTGCGTGGTGGTGCTAGCTAACATCACCACTGCGCGGAGGCGCGGCCGAAAGGCGTAAACAGTGCAGTGTGGAACTATGCTGCTCGGCGACGCGCAAGCTTGCGGCGCTGATGGGACTACTTTTGTGCCTCTGCTGTGATGTTGTGATGGGTGGCCGTGAGACAAACACGCCCATGTTGGATGATACTGACCTGCCGGCTTTCTTCGGACCATCGATAACTTGGAGGACGGTCTTGCCGGGCTCTGTTGTTGATGGATGGTTCAATCGTCTTCAGCGCAACGCAGTCTCACGGCCCGCGAGGGCCGGGAGAAGCTCTGGTTCAGAGCTCGGGCGAGACTGCGACACTTTCCGTTTGAATTCCAGCGGCGTGAGCTGGCCAAGACTGGAGTGAGGACGCACTTCGTTGTAGCTGCGCCGGAACTCTTCGATCATCACCTTCGCGTCGATCCGGTTCTTGAACCACTGCATGCTCAGGCACTCGTCGCGGAACTTGCCATTGAACGACTCGTTCGAGCCGTTTTGCCACGGCTTGCCGGGGTCGATATGTGCGGTGTCGATGTGAGCACTGTTCAACCACTTCAGCACCGCCCTTGACACGAACTCCGGGCCGTTATCCGAGCGCAGATACTTCGGGGCTCCGTGAACGCTGACCAGTCTGGAGAGCACCTCGATCACGCGGGCCGAGCGGATGCTGCCGGCCACATCAATGGCCAGACACTCGCGCGTGTACTCGTCGATCACCGTCAGGCACTTGAGCTGCTGGCCGTTCGCGCACGCATCGAACACGAAGTCGTACGCCCAGACCTGTCCCACACCGGTGGCGGGCAATGGTCGGGGGCAACCGCTCGCCACGCGCCTTCGTGGCCTTCTGCGCGGCACCTGAAGTCCCGCCTGCCGCCAGAGCCGATGGGCCCGGTCGGCGCTCATCATCTGTCCACGACGCCCCAGGAAGACCCGGATGCGTCGATATCCGTAACGCGGGTACTGCGCCGCCAGCTCGCGCATCGCCGCCAGAACCGGCGCATCGCGCACTGACAGGCGCGACTCGTACCTCAGCGCCGATCTGGCCACCGACAACAGCGCACACGCCCGCCGCACCGAAATCCCTCGCTCTCTGGCGAAGGCCACCTGGTGCCGACGTACGCGTGCGCTCACCATTTTTTTCGACCGATCTCCTTCATGACCTCGATCTCCAGGTCCCTCTCGGCCAGAAGCTTCTTCAGCTTCGAGTTTTCCGCTTCCAGCTGGCGCAGCCGCTTCACGTCCACTGCCTCGAGCTGGCCAAAGCGCTTGCGCCACTGGTAGATCGTCTGATCACTGATCCCGTGCTTCCTGGCGACCTCGGCCACCGGCGCGTGGTCCGCCTCCCGCAGGATCTTCACCATTTGTTCTTCGTTGAATCGGCTCTTCTTCATGGCTTCCTCGTCGCCCGGAAGCCATCCTCTCAAGATTCAACTGGTCCGAAAATCCCCAGGCAGGTCAAGAGGGGCGATCGGAAGGCCGGCATTAGATACAAGGAAGCCCGCACTAATGCGGGCTTCTGGTTGCACACTTCACTCGTTTTCGAAGCCGCTGTGCGGATCGAACTTCAGTGCGCGGCAGTTTTCCGTCACGGTGCGGATCACGTGCTCAGTGGCGCCATCCGGCATGTGCACGTCAATCTCCAGCGTGACTTTCACTTGTGCTCCGGGCAAGCCTGCTAAGTGGGAGATTACTTCCTCCGCAATGCGGCCAGCATCCCGTCCGACGCGAGTCGGGGCGAGCTCAACCGTGCCGTGAAACCGGCGGGGTGACGGCCTAGGAGGCGGAGGGGGCGTCGTGGTGTCGCCTTTATCCCTAGCCACCACCGGCTTGTTCGGCTGAGGCGTATTGCCATCTTCTTTCTGGCCTGCTGCTTCAGCGTCGAACTGACGGTTCGCAATTTCCGGCTTGACGAGCAAGCCCGGACTGTCCCTATCGAGCGTCACGTGACGGCCGGCCTGCAGCCCACGGTACCGGCTGTTGGCCTCGTCGAAGCCCTCGGCATAGGCGAAGGTGTCGGCCTGCCAGGTCATGTAGGCCACGCCATCGCGAATGGCCTGGATCAGGATCTCCGGGCCCGCAATTCGGGGCAGGTACAGGTAGCGGGCGAAGTCCTCCACGAGCTGGCGGACGGGTACGTGGTCACTGCGCCACAACGGGACCGTATCCATGCACATGCGAAGAATCGTTGCCCCGAGGTTGGCCAGCAGCAGCTCCTCGCTGCGGAGCTTCCTGCTGGCCCGCATGGCAAGCGGATCCGAACCGGTGAGCTTCAGCGCATGCCATTCGACAGGACCCTGCGCCGTCTGCTGTTCCGGAACCAGCAGCCACTGGTAGGTTTCCGGCAGCTGGGCGGTCACGGCCGAATCCGCCGCCTGCAGCTGCGTCTTCGCCTGGTTCTGCTGTGCCGGGTCGAGGTTGAGCGCGGCTGCTTCCTCGACGATGGACTTCCATGCGAGGTACCGGCACAGGGCCTCTTCCAGGTCCTGCATGCGCGCGCTGTCCGCGGCCAGGAACACCAGCGTGTTGCGGTAGAGGCGGGGGGAAGTACCCCGGTTCTCGAGAACCTCCTGGGCCAGCTGCTGGGCGGCGCTGCCGGTTCCTTTCGAGTGCGGGTGCGTTGCCGGGAGTACGACCAGGCGAGCCTCCAGGTCGTCCGGAACATCGGCGCTGCTCTGGGGCAGTGCGTGCACTCGGGAGAAATCCCCCATGTTCCGGACGTTGTCCCGGATGCGCCGTTCCAGCTCGCCGGCGACCTTGTCCGGGTCACGGCGCAGTTGCTCGGCGCGGTCCCTGGCCAGCTTGCTCACCGTCGGCTGGGTGGAGTACCAGGCGCGCGTGCCGTCCTGGTAGAGGTAGGTCGCCTGCGAGGCGAGGCGGCGCAACGCATCGCTGAACAGGGCCGGGGGCTCACCCGGCATCACGCAGCCGAGCTTGATCCTGTGGTCATCGAGCCCGCGGTGGGTGGTGGCCGTCAATGGTGCCGACCCCAGGTAGATGGTGCGTGCCACGCGCCGGGTGGCGTGCAGGCGGCCCAGGTTGGGTACCTCGCGGTCGATCCTGGCCGGCAGCGAGTGTGCGCCGTCCACATCCTTCTCGATGATCGGCGTCCAGTTGTCCGACAGGTAGCGCGTCAGTTCGAACTGGACGCGGGAGTCATCGATCGGGATCGTGGAAGGCAGGATCAGCGGATTCTTGTCGCCATTTTCCCAGAGGCAATGGATCACCGCGGCCATCAGGCGCAGCACGCCGCGCGTGCGCTGGAACTTGACCAGCGTTGACCAGTCCGCGTACAGGCGGTCGAACACCTCCGGGTGGATGGGATAGGCGGCCTGGATACGTCTCTCGTAGTCGGCCTCACTGCACTCCGACGGAAACTCGGCCTTCTGGGCACGGTACAGGTCCGCGAACGCCCGTGCGGTCACATCGCGCTGCTTGAAGGCCTCGGGGCCCCGCAGCGGTTCGAACAGACGCCGGCGGACGATCTCGAAGCCTTCCTCGGCCGTGGCGGGCCGCCAGGAGGATTCGACGCGCCCGATCACGTTGCGCAGGCGGTCAAGCGCCTCGCGCCCGCGGATGCCGCCGACCTCGACGTCATCCGCGTGGGTATGGGGCGAACCATGCGTGTCGGAAGCCGGCAGCGAGATCACGAGCAGGCAGTTGCCTGCGAGCTTGGCCGATTCCGTGAGCGCCTGCGCGAAGGTGAACTGCGTCTCGAAGCTGCCGCCGGGCAGGTCCGAGTCGTCGTGCAACTGCCGCGCGTAGGCCACCCATTCGTCGATCAGGATGAGGCAAGGGCCATAGTCGCGGAACAGCTCGCGCAGGACGTCGCCCGGGTTGGTGGCGTTCTCGTCGTCCCTGGCCACGCGAGCGTACGCTTCCTTGCCACCGAGCTGCCAGGCCAGCTCGCCCCACAGGGTGCGCACCACGGTGCCGTCCGGTTTGGTCACCGGGTTGCCGGGGGAGATCTTGTTGCCAACCAGCACCACGCGCCTGGCAGTCGGGATTTCCGTGACCCCGGCCTCGGCCATCACCTCGTCCACGCCGAACAGTTCCGAGGGTTTGGTACCCCCGAACAGGTGGTACAGCGCCAGCATCGAGTGGGTCTTGCCGCCGCCGAAGTTCGTCTGCAGCTGCACCACCGGGTCGCCGCCCTTGCCGGAAAGCCGCTGCACGGCGCCGACCAGCAGGCGCCTGAGGCTGCCGGTCAGGTAGGTGCGCCGGAAGAACTCGACCGGGTTGCGGTATTCCTCCGTGCCCTGGCCGATATGCACTTGCCACAGGTCGGCCGCGAACTCGGCATGCTCGTACCGGCCGGAGGCCACGTCGGGGTGCGGGGTGATGATCTCGCGCCATGGCTTGAGGGTGCTGGACGATTCGATGAGAGAACCGCCTGCCTTGCGTTTCTCCCTCCGCACCTGCTCTTCGAACGTGAGCCGCCGCAATTCCATCTTCATCTTCGCAACGTCATCCGCTTGCGGCGCGGAGAGTGCGGCTAACAGACGCGTGATGGAGTCCAATGCACGGTCCGTGTCGTCGCTGGAGAACGGCTCCTGGTGGGCCCACTTGTTGCGCCAATCTCGAAGCTCCTGCACAAGAGAACGCTCGGCGCGCCCGAGGATCCGGCCGAACACATCGTTCCAGGTATCCCACATCAGCTTCAGTAGCGGTGAAACGTCCCATTTCGCGATGGGCTTTTCCGCAAGCAGTGGGTCCTCGGCAAACCGGCGGATGGTCTCCATGTTGACCTTTCCGGTCCGGATGCCTTCCTTGACCTCGCGGTCCACGACCGGCGCAAGCCCCGCTCTGAGCAGGTCCATCGCCTTGCCGACTCGCTCTTGGTTCGTTATCGCCATGCTCAATGTCCTAACGGAAGTTCATCAGGTGTTGCTTCGTGCTAGGCTGGAACCCACTGAAGCTCGCGCATGATTTCCCATGCGCGACGCTCGATCGCGTCGCGCAGCTCCACTCCAGCACACGATCGCTCGTTTGGTACCGATGTCGCTCGAGCGACTCCCAATTTCTCGAGCTCGTTCGTTACCCATGCCATCGTTGCATCCGGATCGCGGAAGAAGCGCGTGCCGCGAATGCGCACGAATCGCCAGCCAGCACGTTCGAGTACCGCCTGTCGAGCCATGTCTGACGGTATTTGATCGACGCCATGGAACCGATCACCATCACACTCGACGGCAACCTGGATTTGACCATCGCCGACGACCATATCGATTCGGTAGTTGCCGACCCATACCTGCGGCGTCACTTCGTAACCTGCGGCGACGAGTCGCCGAATGACCTCTTCCTCAAACGGAGACTCGGCACGCGCGAGTGCCTCGCGCTCCTTGCGCAGGTGCGCTTCTGGATCGCGCACGTGCGCGATCAAGTCGCGCCGAAGGTCACCTGGCTTCAGGTCCCTTTCTGGATCAAGCGAATGCACTAGCCAGAGCTGGTCCTTTGCGCGA
>Ga0006571J49611_1023719_pt1 | contig 9783 bp, 1 predicted proteins | sample HigsolmetaAR201R_FD_49611 | JGI IMG/M metagenome (IMG submission 49611) | reverse complement strand
CTTAAATCTTAAGTGAGTCATAAATTGAGTCTGTTAGTTTTTCAGATTAAAATATAAAGATTTAGTGATAAATAGTTCATTTAGCCATAATAACTATTAACACTTCCTCTTCCATCCTTGCTTCCGCTTCCATTGCTCTTCTTTCCACTGTCTTCAAATCTTGACATATAGCTTTCATATTTCTGGATATCAACATAGATATCATATTCTCCCCAAGCCATATGAGGATAGATCTTCATGAGGCATCCAACGCAAGCATTGGACTTGGGCTTGACACTAGCAGTCAGTGGAGAAGCTGGGATTCTAAAGTTAAGGAAGTCATTAGTCTTTGGCATAATGGTCAAATTAACCAACAGATTGTAAGGACTTTCATTGTGGATGATTAATCTTCTGATAACAGGGTTCAACTCATAGGCAAATTCGAAGTCCTCGGGGAAAGGGTTCTCATTATTCAACTCAATAGCCTCCTTCTTTTCCTTCTTAACAGACTGGCCTTTTTGTTCAGAGGGCTGTGGCTCAGAAGTTGTATTAGTATCTGATTGTGGCTGTTGCTGCTTTCTCTCAGGATGGACTTGTCCTTCATCTTGAGTTGAAGGTGTGAGATCCTCTTCGATTTCTATTTGATCCTCGTGATCGGATCTTTCATATCTAGCATCAGTGCTTTCTCTAGATTCGGTCTTTTGAAGGAGGGGTTCAGAATCTTGATCAGAAGCATACTCACCAGATCTGCTTTCTCTAAGAAGTTCCTCTACATTCTTGTGGAAAGGAGGGTTGGGAAGCCATTGGCCGCTATTATCACTGAATCTTGAGTATCCTCTGGGCTGAATAAAGAAGGCCAAAGGTGAATCATTAGGGACATCTCCGCACTTTAATCTCAAGTCATTAATCAAGGATTGAGGAAAGGCCAGATTTGTGGTTCCTGTAGGCTTGCTTTCAGTAATGTAGCAGTAAACTTCGGTGGTAAGCTGTGAGATCACGTAGGGATCACTGTCTTCAGAATAGACTTTTCTTTGGATGGTTTCTTCCTTGTGAGATTGGCCGATAATATAAGGAGGAAGGAAGTAGCTCAAAATCTTGTTTGATTGCTGTTTTTCGGCTTCCTTGTCCATACTAGGCTCAGTGCCCTCAGTGTTCTTTTCTTCCTGGGCTTTAGGAGCCTCAATTCCGAAGAGCTTTCTGTTGTAGTCGATCTTCTTCTCGATCTTATCTTCGACAAGCCTGAAGATCTTGAGGGTTTCAAGTCCTGTTTCTTCCTTGGGATAGCTGGTATAGTAGTATCTTTTGGCTTCGGCTAAATAGTATTCAATGAAAGGAAGGATCCAGTCAGTAAACTTAGCGTAGTTGTAGCTAGGAGGTGGAAGTGAGAAAATATATTCGAAGACAGAGATATTGGTATTAGCGAGGATCAGGATCTGTCTAAGGCACATAATAGCCAAGTTCTCTTGCTTCTTTCTGTTCTGGAGGATGAGGTTAATGACTGAAGTGCATCCATCAGAGTGGATTGTGGTATCATAGTTGATGATCACATCATCTAGAGAACTATTTCCATAGAGGCCATAGGAGTCAAGTTCATGTCTTGTGACAGTAAGAGCTGGTTGAGGGAAGCCCAAAATCCACTCAATTCTCTTGTTTTGGACATAGTCATTGATATTGAGGAAGTAAGTCAAAGCCTCGAGGTATGGCTTGGCATCATCGTAGCTGGCTCTGTTGAGTCCCTTGAGGATCAGGCCAGCGAGGGAAGCTGAAAAAGCTTCATTTTCGAAGGAGAGATGTTGAATAATGACTCCAAAGGCAACAGGGTCGTACTTTTCTCTCATAGTCTTCTCGTAGAATTCAGTGTAGTAGAGACACTTGAAGTCGTTTCCTCCAAGATCGTAGAGAGGATAGCCTTGATGTCCGAGGGATGTGTAAGGAAGGGCTCCAGATCTTGTGCTGACTTTGGCTCTTCTGATCATAATGGCAACAGTTTGGAGCAAAGTGTGGAATTCAGGCTCTGTGTACTTGTTGCCCATACTGTGCTTCTTCTCGGAGAACTCTGGGATTGGAGATCTCTTCTCAAGGTAGAAGTCCAAAAGAACAGCAATAAATTCCTTCTGATATAAGTAGAACATCTGTGGCTCACCGGAAGATGCAAAGTCTCTCCAGAATTCGAAGAATTGAGAGAACTTCGTCCAGTTCTTGGCTACTTCTGTTGGCATCAAGGTAATAAGGAGGTTCAGAACCTTGAAGATAACTTCTTGGATGTTCCATCTTTCCTTTTCTTCAGGTGTAGCTGATTCAATTGTGGATTCTAGTTCTTTGTGCTTAGTTAGGTCCATATCAAGTTTATAGTGAGCAATCATGACGTTAATGGCATGAAGCACAATTTGAGAGACACAGTATCTGACCTGTTTGTTAGGGCAAGCCAAGGTAAGTTCAAGGAAGCTCTTGAAGTCCTTGATGACAAACTTGTCAAAGAAGGCAACAGCGGATGTTGGGACGTAACTCATAAGGTTTCTTACAGTGGCAGCTAGGTCTCCAATAGTGTTGTTGTCACGGGCTCTAGCTAGCATGTTGAAAATGATGAAAGAGATGATTCCGACTAATTTGTGGACACTGGCAGCAGTGTCAGGATGAATAAGTTGATGCTCAGGATGGATAATGGTAATGACATCCTTGGGCATTTCAGGGAGCTTGAGGGTTGTGCAGACATCCTTAATAAATTTGAAGAAGTCTTCGTGATAGATGTGTCTTTCGAACATGAACTTGTGGTTGTCATCCCAGACCTTCTTGTAGACTCTTGCAGGAACGAATTTCTTGAGCATATAGTAGTCAACATTGTAGTTTTGAATAACACGCTTGTTTTCGCCTTCTCCGATCTCTTCTGTGGTGATTTGAACAGCGTCAGGATTGGTACTGAGAACTTTGTCAATTTCGAGGACTCTCTTAAGATAGGCTTCGTCGTCGGCATTTTGGACCACCAGTTTGAGGGGATCTTTTACTACCCTTTCGTAGACAAGAATGTATGCGTTTCTAGAACTTTCCCGCCCACCAGACCTCACCCATCCCCACTCATCATCGTTGGACTCAGAGGTACTGCCTCCATAACATTCCTTTTCGATGTTTTTGATATCAAAATCTCTGATCTTTGAGTCGTTGAACTCAAGCCATTTGTCAGGTTTGCTAGGATCTCTCTTTCTAGGGTCTCCCCTGTTTGTGTTGATAAAGCTGTAATAATGTCCAACGTCGGCGGTTCCATCATGCACGACTACACCTACCAATTTGTACTCGTAGTACTCCTTGGGGTGATACTTATAGGGTCCTAATTCTTCTTCTTCGCTTGGCTCTTCTTTCTTCTCATTAGTTTCCTCTCTCTTTCCTGCTTCCTCTTCCTCTCCCTTCTTGTCAGCCTTCTCATTGTCTTCTTCCTTTTGAGCCTTCTTCTTCTCTCCTTGCTTCTTCTTCTCCCTCCATTCCAAACCCTCCTTTGTGTAGGGCTCCATGTTCAACTCGAAGGGGAATTCGAGTCTTGTGTTGATCTTCTGGTTCATGAGGGTATCGAGATCGAAGATGATTCTTTGGAGATGGATAATGAGAACATTAGGTAAGTAAGCCACGCAGGCTCTCTTGTTAATGGAGTTCTTCTTGTTACAGTTGTCACAGAAATAGTCATCAATTGTCTCTCCAGTGATGTATTTGTCCAGAGACTCGTACAAATTCTTCAAGTTCTTGACTTCCAAGGACATATTCAAGAAAGTTTCCACTCGTTCCTTCATGTTACCACAACCTTGGCAAATCATCTGATTAGAGGTTTTTCCTCCATAGACACTCTCAGTGATATGTTTGAAAGGAGTGTCTTTGAGTCCAGTTTCAAGTTTATCGAACAAATTGTTAAGGAATTCCTGAGTATCTTGCTGGATCATAACGTTAACAGGCTGTCCTGAGTAGTCCTTGAAAGAAAGACAGAATTCAATAGGGTTATAGTCCATTCTGTCAGTGAGCTCCAGGAACCCGAACATTTGCTGGAGCTGGTGGAGTACATTATCATCCCAGATAATTTTATTGTCCTTCTTGGCCCAGTTTGGCTCTTTCTTGTCATCAGCCATAAGAATTCCATATCTGAAGCTTGGGGTCATAAAGAACTGCTGGAGCATGGCGTTCATGTAACAAATGCATCCCAGGTTTCTAATTCCTGCATATCCGTAGTAGGATCTTGAGTCGTTGGCAGGGCTGTATTCCCAGCTGGAGCTACTTGGGGTCATCTTGTAGACGATGCCCATCAAGTCCTTGAGGTTATCCATAAGGATCAGGCTATTGGAGGGGCTGTCTTTGCACAAAGTGATCAAGAGCTTGTAGGCGATGCTTCTGGACTCTCTGCTCTTGCATTTAACATAGTCATTTCCGAAGGAATTAGGGTCGCTATCACCGATGTAGTCCTGGAATTTGGTATCTCTTTCCTGAAGGTCATAAAGACAGGTGGTGAAGAGCTCCTTGACGAGGTTGTGCTTGTCTTTGGCTCCTACAAGTTCTCTTAAATGGGGCTTGACATTGAGGATTTTTTCACAGAGATGTAAAAGACCAATGAAAATCTTGTCAGTTTGGTGGAGGTTATCACGGGTTTCTACAGAGATATGGCTTTTGATTTGCTTAATTGTGAGAGTAATCAATTCTTCGAAGTTCAATGAATCATCAGAGTCTTCCTTTCCTGCGTATGTCTCCTCGATGAGCTTGCAGAGGAGCTCGAAATATTGGTTGCAGTCCTTCTTGGAGTCATCCTCTGAAGAGGGGAGATTCTTAAGGAACAGGCTGATGAAATGCTTGGCAGGGAAGGCGTTTTCAAAGTCAATAGTATTCTTGCAAAGGATATAGATCGCATGGCAGAAATATCTTCTGACATTAGCTGACTTGGAGCAGAAGACTCCTTGCAAGATGTATTTGGCAGAATTAGGAAGTCCATTATTGTTAGAGTTCACAAAATAGTGAATGTTGTTCTTGTCGTATAACATAATCGCGACCATAATGCATAATGAGTGCTCAATTATGGTTCTATCCTCAGACTCAAGGTCAGCTGGGGCATTCAAGAGGTCATAGCCGAGGCTAGTAATAAGGCCTAAAAAGTCCTTGAGGTTAATTGTAGAGATAATATGGTTGCCCAATTCTCCAGAAAGCCTGTCAACGAGATTTCTGAACTCTTCAGTCTCTTCAATTTTCATCTTTTCCTTCTTCTTTTCCTCAGCTTTGGAGTCCTTTCTCTGCATCTTGACTTCAGAAAGTTCTTGCTCTGGGCCAATATCACCTTCAAATTTGACACTTCTAGCCTTGGGGTCCTTAGTTGGGGTCTTGAAATCGTCGCCTGTTGTCAAGGGATCAGAAGGTTTGGTGGCTTGGTCCTTGGAGACGGTCTTGGATAAGCCAGGAATAGAATCTCCCTTCTGTAACTTAGTAGAATCATTGATGTAGTCATTGATAAAGTCAAGAGAAAGGTGGAAGAGTCTAATGAAGGAAATACTGCGATAAAGGAAAGGAACAGTGCTGGCGAAGACAGCAGTAAGATAGTCTTTCATGATCTTGAGGATGAATGACAAGATATTCTTGTCGAAGATGCTAAGAGTCTTATGGTCCTTGAGAGCAAAGTGATTGAAGATCTTGAACAAGTGGTCAAATCCTCCATAGACAATAAAATCAGCTCTCCAATTCTTCTTGTACTCAGCGAGCTTAGGGTCAGAGGACCAAAGATAGTTGCTAGTTTGCTCATCACTGTCCTCTTCCCCTTCGTCTTCCATCAGGTATTCGATCACGTGGAGAGCGTAGAGCATCTTGTAGGCTGAGTTAGGGTCAAGGATGTTATTCCATTTCTTCTCAGCTTGATCTCTAACACCATGTAAAGCAACAATATCGGCAAAGATCTGAGGGCTTGTGGGGAGTCTGTTTAGGAGTTTCCAGGCCTCAATGGCAATTTTGCCTCCAAAGTCGAGCAAGGAGAAGATCAGCTTGAAGTATTCCTCGTTAGTACTGATAATATATCTGGCCAAGGTGACGACATCAATCTTCTCATCTTCAACTTCTGAGGCTTTTTTGAGGTCATTTCTGTAATGATGAGAGTGCAAGTTGTTCCAGACAACATGAGGTCTGGTTCTACAGGCAGAAATGTAGAATTCAAGCCAGTTTTCTTGGTTCAAGAATCCGTCTCTATCTGTATCATAAGTGGCAAAGACTTCCTTGACTCTTTTATCATCTGCCTTGCAGTAATCACCTGTGCAGGAATGAATAAAGGCAGCACATTGTTCGGGTGACATCCTGCCATTTTCTGAGAAAGAATTGAACCAATCAATAAAGATCTTGACAGCTAAGGGGTTTGGTGAGTTGTCGGGTAAGATTAAATTAGCTTGAGGGATTGGGGGAGTAGGTCTCTTGCCTGCGATAAGAGTCTCACCATTTCTGATTCTGATTTCTCCGAGGGTCTTTCCATTTTCATTGTCTTTAATTTCCTTTTGATTGATGGATCTTGTGAGCTTGACCTGGTCCCAGGTGACCTTGAAATGCTTTCCGACTTCCTTTCTCAATTCGAAAACTGTGATATTAGCATGAAGTCTGAGTTCGACCTTCTTAGGGACATCAGCCCCTTGAGTAATATCATTAGAGACATTGAAGTTAAGGACTTCTCCCTTGACAAGAGCTGAGTGGCTCTTGAGGTTTCCAACACCCTTTTTCTCAGATTCGTCCATAAGAGATCTGATGAGGGTCAGGCATCTGAGACTGCTGGCAATGAAGGCAGATTCACTGAGATTGGCCTTGTTGCTGATAACTCCTTGAAGTTGAGTAAAGCAGGTCTTGAGGTATTCGTTTCTCATGTAAACGAGCTTTTCTTCAAGGGAGCTGCTGACGTGAAGGTATAGTTTATTGAGGAAATCGATGGCCTTCTCGACGACGGCCTCATTCTCGGCTATCATGATAAAGCTCCAAATGTTTTGGATTCCTTCAAGTTCCTCAGGGAGGACATTAACTCTGTATTCGAAGTCCTGGGCAGCCTTGGAATCTTCATGATTGTAGGAATAGGAGTAATAGACAGTGCCGCCATGATAGTTGGAGAAGGACTGGACTCCAGAGGACTCGACCTTTTCAATTCTCTTGAGTTTTTCATTGATAACTAAGAAGACATTCTTGAAGCATCCGAAGCCTTCAGGGGTCATAGCCTTGGAATCTTGCTGGTTGTTCATATTGTCTTTGAAGAATTTGAGAAGGTCTTCAATGCTCATAGGGAAACCGCTCTTGGACTCAGCAGTTTCCTTGATCCACTTGTAAACAATATCTCTTTCGCCTGGGATAAGGGCATCGCTCACAATGACGTCCCAGAGACCGCTAAGAAGGTCATAAGTAAGGGCAGTTGTGGAATTTTCTGAGTTAGTGGTGGAGAGAATGTAGTGAATAAATTGGAGACGTTCGCTGATATGGGTAATATAAGTGGCTCTCTCGGGACAGAGGGCATCAAGCTTGGCTTCGGTAATGTCTTTTTGATCTTGGACTTTGTTTTTAATGGTTGTCTTAAAAGCTTTGAGATCCTTAATAAGAAGAGATAAGAGGTTTTTCTCAGTGCAGAGGTGCTCAATAGCGCTGCTCTTAGTGAATTTCTCTGAAGTAGCAGGGCTAGTAGGGTAATGGTCAATGAGCTTCTTCATGATTCTGATTGATGTGAGAACTGAGACGTCCTTTTGGATATTTTCGGTGCAGTCATAAAGGACCTGAATACGCTCATCGCGAAGTTCCCAAGTCTTCATAATGTCGCAGAACTTGTTGAGGGTAAGTTCGATAATCTCGTTGGAATATTTGCTCTTAACATCAGAGATGATGGACCAATAGAAGTCACGGGCTCTCTTTGTGAAGCCTGAAGTTCTCAAGGAGTACTTGCTGAGCTCATAAACCAATTCGATTTCATCAGGGATAATATCAGAAGGAGGGATTTCAGCAATTTTCTTAATGAAGAAATCGAGGTGCTCGTTCTTGAAGTGAAGGGAAATGTCTGAAAAGACCTTATAAGTGGAAAGCTTAGTCTCTACATCACCCTTAGTAGTGGCATTCCAGACAAGGGCTAGGTCGTCAGTAGAAAGATAACTCTCGTTGATCATGTACTTGAGGAAATCAGCAGATCTTTGGACGAGCTGAACATGTCCCTTGGAGCCGTAGATCTTGTCGAAAATCTCGTGAGATGCAATGAATTTATTTAAGGAATCGGTTGTAAGGTACTTATGGGAGCCATAACGAAGGCCCTTGATGATTTCAAGAAGGGTCTTAAGGCCCTGGAGTTTTCTCTCAAGGAAGTTGGACTCAAAACAGATGGAGCAGACTTCTAGTTGGAATTCTTCGAGCATTTGATATTTCTCGGGAAGGGAGTAGACTCTCTTGAGGAGGGGATCGAAGGCCTGGACGATAGCATCAAGCCTGTCTTTGTTGAAATTTCTGATATTGCTATCAGGACTCTTGAGAATATTGCGCCAGACTGCTTCCTTGAACTTGGGAATGTATTCAACAGCAAAATCTCTATGGAGAATGCCGTAAATGTTTCCAATTGCTGTACAGATTGAGCTGACTATTTCAATGGGAGCCCAATTGTTGGGGTCAGAAATTCTCTCTAAGATTTTTTCAAAGGCGCCTCTTTCTCCCAATTTGTTGACCAAATTAACCAGGAAAATAGATCTTGAGATTGTTCCTCTGGTGATAGCGTAGAGCTTGCGGCCTTCAATAGAATAGATTCTGTCATTACTGTCTTCGATAACTGGGTCATCATTGCTAGAACTAGAGCCTAAGAAGAGCTTCTTTGCGAATGCATTCTTGGGGGCTACTCTTGGGTTGGTAACAGTGAGCCATTCGTCATATTTGCTGGACCAACCAAAGAATCTTCTGCCTTCCTGGTCAACCCTGTCTCCATTTTCATCATAAGTTCTGTAACCGATATAAATCTCCTTAATGGGCTTGTCTTCATCAATAGTGAATTCTCTTTCTTGAAGGACTGTGGCATTGTACCAAACGTGGGAGGTATCACATACATCAATTACGTCACCCTTTTTGATAGAGAGTCTCCAGTCAAAGTCCTTGCAGCGGGACTTGTAAGGGGCAATTTCATGAGCGTTGTTGGTCTTCTCAATATATCTGCAGAGGACTTCACGGTCGTGCAAGAAATAGATCTTGATGTGAGACTCCAAAACATGTAGGACTCTAGCGTGAGACCAGCACATTTTCTTATATTGATTTTCAATTTTGATGGCATCAACAAGATCGCCTTCTTTCAGGCTGTTAATCCACTCGAAGTGTTCCTCAGTAGGAGGATTGAGGAATGAAGAAACAGTAGTGGAATGGCCTTCTTCTTGGTTATTGATCTTAAAGTAAGATCTTCCAGGGTCTAAAATGTTCTTAACACAGTCGGTAAGCTTGGAGTTGTCTTCGTGAAGGACTCTGAGCCAGAGGAAGGTGACTTCTTCGAGGATTCGGTTAGAAAGTTCAAGGACTTCGCTATTTATGAATGTTTTAGTGGCAATGATGTTTTTAGTGTTCTGAAGCATGAAGTCATTGAAGAAGAAGTTCTTGATGGCTGGTTCGCCGAAGTATTTGTCCAGATCTGGAGCGTTATTGATTTCAAGGAGAAGCTGTAAGTGATCTTGCAAATCTGGAATAGTTTCTTCTTCGTTTGTGGAGTTAAGCTGATAGATTTTCTCCTTAATGTGTCTCCATTTCTGCTGGTTGAAGTTTTCTAGAGTAAAAGGTCCAAACACATATTTTAGGTTTGAGTCTGTCATTTAAAGATTTTTTTTT
>Ga0006571J49611_1017929_pt1 | contig 9869 bp, 10 predicted proteins | sample HigsolmetaAR201R_FD_49611 | JGI IMG/M metagenome (IMG submission 49611) | reverse complement strand
CTCAGACCAACTAGGCATCATAGGCTTGGTTGGCTCTTACCTCAACCAACTACCATAATACCACAAGAGCTCCTTAAGCTGCGTATCTACCTTCGTATACAAAATGCAACCATTTTGTATATTTAACCAACTCCCAATTGGACAGCTTAGAGATTCTCCCGCATTACTCACCCGTTCGCCATCTATCCACACAAATACAGGATAGAAACAACTTGCATGGGTTAGGTGTGTCCCTAGCATTCACTCAGAGCCAGGATCAAACTCTTATTTATATGTTACCCAATTAAATAAAATTAATTGGGACCCTAATCACCCCTAAATATCATAAACAAAAATCGCGATTCAAATTTAAACAAAACTAAATCAACAGACAGAAAAATACAATCCTATACGTAATGTCAAGTCCAAAGACGATCTAACGCTTAATTCCTTAACATCTACTATGTAATAAGATGCCAACAAACTAACAAATTTCTTTATACGCGACGTCACAGATGCACCCCTATATAATCACTTTGACAAAGAATATAAATTAATACCAAATAACCGAGCAACATCAGAACGAACATAGAATCCTAAAGTAGCATAACGATAACCATGGTGTCGTTTTGTCGAATCTAAGACTGCGATGTCATAAGTTAAAGTACCTTTAACAGGCTTTCTGCGTAATAATCGAACACTAAACGACTTCATAATATTAACGATCAATTTCACCAAAAACTATATCTGAAGTACCAATTACAGTTACCAAATCCGACAACGAAGAATCACGAACCATTTCACCCAAGCCCTGCAAATGTAAAAACCCAGGAGACTTTATACGACATCGAAATGGTTTATTAGAACCATCAGACATCAAATAAACACCGAGTTCTCCTTTAGGTGATTCCACTGCTGCATAAGTCTCCTCTCTAGGAATATTATAACCTTCACTGTACAATTTAAAATGATGAATTAAAGATTCCATGCTATATTTCATAAATGCACGTGATGGATTCGAAACTTTAAAATCATCCACCTTAACAAAACCCGTGGGCATATTCGCAATACAAAATAAAATCAAAGCTAAACTCTGCCGCATTTCTTCAATTCGAAGTTTATACCGAACCCAACAATCCCCATCAAAACCAACTGGAATTAAAACATTCATACGCGAATAAACATCGTAAGGTGCAAAAATTCGCAAATCTCAAATAACACCAGAACCACGCAACATAACACCACTAAACCCATACTCAATGGCCTTAGCAGCAGGCATTACTCCAACACCCTTCAAACGGGACTTCCAAATCCGATTAGAAGATAATAACTCATCAAGCTCATTCAACCGATAACCAAAAGAAACTGCAAACTTATAAATATCCTCAAGCAAACCAACAGGTAAATCATAATTAACACCACCTGGACGAAAATAAGCCGCATGAAACCGTGCTCCCGATACACGCTCGTAAAATTCCATAAGTTTCTCCCGTTCTTCAAAGCCCCAAAGAAAAGGTGTCAAAGCACCAACATCCAAAGCATGCGTTGTAACTGCCAACAAATGATTCAATATACGAGTAATCTCCGCAAATAAAACACGTATATATTTAGCACGCAATGGAACTTCTAAAGACAAAAGATTCTCAACTGCCAAAACATATGCATGTTCTTGAGCCATCATAGACACATAATCCAACCTATCCATATATGGTAATGCCTGCGTATAAGTCTTATACTCCATAAGTTTCTCAGTACCACGATGTAACAAACCAATATGAGGATCAACCCTTCGAATAAATTCACCATCTAACTCAATTACTAACCGTAAAACACCATGCGCAGCAGGATGCTGTGGTCCGAAATTCAATGTCATATTTTTGACACGCCTTAAAAAACCCAATGAGGATTGCTCGTTATACATAAACTATTGGTGTCAAGGATTAACAAAATTAAAAACCCTAAACTCTTGAGTAAGCTCCAAAGGCTCATAAACCACCCTTTTCAACGAATCATCATAACGAAGTTCAATAAAACCTGTCAATGGAAAATCTTTTCGCAACGGATGACCCGAAAAACCATAATCAGTTAAAATCCGACGCATATCAGAATGAGAACTAAAAGGTACACCAAACATATCCCATACTTCTCGTTCCAACCAATTAGAAGACGCAATTATATTGGACAACGATGGCACGAAACCATGCTCTGGAACAAAAACTTTTACAAAAATTCGAAATCCAGTAGACAAATTAACAAAACAATATAACAACATAAATCTATTAGCATAAAAAAATCGATCCACTGCAGTTAAATCCAACAAACAATGTGCGCCAAGCAACAAATTCCGAAATAAAAAAACGGACAATGGCAACAAATGACAACATTTAACATACAAAACACATTTATTGACACCCAACAAATATCCATAAACAAACCGTGGCATTACAGCAGAAAAAAACGCATATATCTCCAATGAAGTAGTTACCCGTTCAGTATTATCGACCACCATATTCCTTACCATCACTATACCAATCTAACGCAGAAGTAACTCATTCATATAAAAACCCAAACAATAAAATTAATAAAAACAACATACTAATAACAAATCCAGAAACACCGATTGTACCCAAAACTATAGACCAAGGAAAAAGAAACGACACTTCCAAATCAAAAATAATAAAAGAAATAGCTACCAGATAAAATCGCACCTCAAATCGATTCAATGAATCCCCAAAAGGACTAAAGCCACATTCATACGGAGCGGACTTCTGTGCATCAGGATTTTGATACACACCAATAACCGAGATTAAAACTACTGCAACTGAAATCAACAAAGCAAGCACAGCATATATAGCTAACACAAGATATTCATAAAGCATAAACTAAATCCCTATTGTTTAACTTATAACAAAAGATCTACCAATTAGGCAAGGCTACGGTGGGACTCGAACCCACAATAGGCAACGCCAAAGCCGTTTTCAAAACGGACCCGATACCAATTCCGGTCACGCAGCCGCCTCGGTGAGAATGGGACTCGAACCCATATCATGCAGCGCGACAGGCTGATATTTTACCGATTAAACCATCCCACCTAAATCGTATCCACCAAGACTCGAACTTGGAACCACAGTGTTCGAAGCACTGCACTCTACCTATTGAGCTATGGATACCATTACACGGTGAGAGTTGGACTCGAACCAACACACTACAGGGTATGAACCTGTCGAGCTACCTATTACTCCATCTCACCAGGGTGAGTGAAGGGACTTGAACCCTCAACAAATGCCACCACAAAGCACTGCTCTACCTATTGAGCTACACCCACCCAACTTACTAAATCTATTGAGGAGAGTGGGATTCGAACCCACGAAGAGTATACACTCGTTGGATTTACAATCCAATGCCATTGACCACTCGACCATCTCCCCTATTTTCTATTATTTATATTATATAATCGAGAGAGGTAGGACTCGAACCTACAACAAAGATTTTGAAGACCTCCGTTTTGACCAATTAAACTACTCTCCCGTATTACGCATCCTGTAGGACTCGAACCTACAACCTAAGATTTAGGAAACCTCCACTCTACCTATTGAGCTAAGGATGCACACAATTTAGGGATGATGGGAGTCGAACCCATGATCGTGGAGTCAAAGTCCATTGCCTTACCACTTGGCTACATCCCTAAATTGGACGGGATGGGTGGGACTTGAACCCACAAGTCATTTAATGACGTCGGTTTAGCAAACCGATGGCTTAACCAATTAGCCGTACCATCCCAATACTCCAACGGGACTCGAACCCGTATTATCACCGTGAAAGGGTGATGTCCTAACCGATTAGACGATGGGAGCGTGCGAGGGAAGCAGGACTTGAACCCACAACAAAGGTTTTGGAAACCTCCGTTTTAACCAATTAAACTATTCCCCCTATGCCGCAGCAGGACTCGAACCTGCACCTTCTATCATAGAAGAAGAGATTTTAAGTCTCTCGTGTCTACCATTTCACCACACGGGCAATTATTGAAACTTGGAGGCGATGGGATTCGAACCCACATCTTCCTGCATGCAAAGCAGACGCTCTCCCTAAAGTTGAGCTACACCCCCAGGAGGATGATGGGATTTGAACCCACACATCTTCTGTACGAAAACCGACAGAGGCTCTACCTATTGAGCTACATCCTCTCGGGACAGCGGGAGTTGAACCGCAATCTTCGGTACCCAAAACCGACGCGTTACCAAATTACGCCATGTCCCGTACATTTTAGGTGTGACCTATATTTACAATCTACCTATCCATACAACATGAATACTTCAATCGCGAATTTTCTAAACAAATATTTTTCTGAAAGCACAAGTGTAATTTATATAATTCGCTTAAAATAAATAGGTCTAGCATATACATTATATTTCACTAAGTTCACAGTTCTTCACATCGCACTAGACAGGACTCGAACCTGTAACCGCTGAATCCGCAATTCAGCGCTCTACCAATTAAGCTACTAGTGCTGCATTACGTCCCAGGTCGGAATCGAACCGACAACCTACCGATTAACAGTCGGGTGCTCTACCTATTGAGCTACTGAGACTTTGTGGGGAACAGGATTTGAACCTGCATGAAGACACCTTCGCCAGCTTCTAAAACTGGTGCGTCTACCTATTCCGCCATCCCCACACGAAACCTTGGGGTTACTCAGATTCGAACTGAGATCATGCTCCTTATGAGGGAGATGTTTTCCCTATTAAACTATAACCCCAATGTAACTGCCTACTAAAGGACTTGAACCTTTACCTTCATCAATGAAGAATGGATTTTGAGTCCACCGCGTCTGCCATTCCGCCAAGTAGGCCTACGCTACGCTACCACTAGGACTCGAACCTAGAACCATCGGCTTAGAAGGCCGCTGCTCTACCTATTGAGCTATGGTAGCCTTTATGTCAGGTGGGTGAGGGATTTGAACCCTCGCCTTCAGATTTGCAATCCGCTGCAATAACCACTATGCTAACCCACCTGTTGCATCCGCCAGGACTTGAACCTGGAACCATCGGCTTAAAAGGCCGCTGCTCTACCTATTGAGCTACGGATGCACTGAATGTCCGGAGTGGGACTCGAACCCACCGCCTCTGCCTTTTCAGGGCAGCGCTCTACCTGATGAGCTATCCGAACAACATCGGAATGAGTTTCAAACCCACCGCCGAGCTATTCGAACAGCTATCCGAACATTCAGTTGATTATTATTCGGTGGATTATCAAGATATAATCCTTTAGTAGGCAGTTACATTGGGGTTATAGTTTAATACAAAAACAACAACCTGCATGTCTCATAATTTCATAATTTGTAACCTCCATGTTCCTTACAATGTTGCACCAAAATACTAAAATATCTTTTTAACGTCGTCCTAGAAATGCTAGAAGTACAAGAACCTATTCAGAAACAGAAACCAAATAACTTTGGTTTCTATCCCTTACACCTATTTATACTCTATCATATAATATATACGAACAATTTACCCAAAATAACTTACAAATCAATACCAACATAAAAAGGTAATATATATCTTTACTAAAAAAAATCGTAATTAAAGACAATAAGCAGAACCATGTAAACCACGTAAACCACGTGAACGCGAATAAAAACCCAACAAAAACAAAATTACCAATCGTCGCAATCGGGGATTTGTATAATACAACACCAACACCAAAATATAACGCCCAACAAACGCTAGAAGTACAAGAATCTATTCAAAAATCAAATCACTTTATCTTTTCCATCATACCTTATACTAACTAAAAAATACTTAGTTGAATCGTAAAACCAACTCCTTTTTCATGAGTATAATACATTCCATATGAAAAAGTACCTATATAATTCCCTCTTAAATACAACGGATGCTCTACCCCCAAAAATGGACTAAAAACTAATCCGGATGAGTACTTTGTTGCTCGAGCTCCCCAAATAATTTTATGAAAATGTTGTTCATGGACAGGATACATCGTTTCTTCAGGCAATCCAGGTAATTTTTGACAAATTTCTAGACCATAAGAGCTACGCCATCGAAACGTTAACTGTCCCGTCACCTCCCATCAGCCAGGAGCCCTTTCATAACCTTTAATTTCATATCAACCAGGAGCTATTTCATTAACCGTAGTTCGGAAAGGTGCCATCTTCATAAATATATTGCCATCAATTGAAACTCTTCCAGGATCATGAATTTTTTCAGGGTCTATCCACTGATCCAAATTATGAAAATTTAAATTCAAAAACATACCTACATCCTGCTGATTATATCCTGGTTTTGGTACTTCACGCACTAAACCACCAAATGAACATTCCACAGAAGGAGCATTCAATCCATATGGATCAAATATTAATTCGCAACATCACAAAACAGGAAAGTATTGTCTCATAATAGCCATGCTCAAATCCATGGCCGTATCCTCTCCGAATACATTGTTTATCAACATTCCTCCAATTCCATAAGTACCTAAGTTTAACAATACTTCCTTCAAACCCTCCGACAAATCTCCAAATTCCTGATAGCTATATATTCCGTCATTTTTATTTTGATATAATCCAATCACAAAAGTTGCGAAGTCATCATTACTTCTAAAACCAAAAGGTGGATAAAGCTTATTTGGACGATAAGTTCGTTTCGTATAAACATGATAATAATTATCTACTATTGTATTAATATCATTATTCGGATTCAATAAACAATATCAACAATCTGCTGGTACATAAAGCCTAGTAGTTAAACCTCAAATACCCAGTAATTTCGGTGAAATTCTATTTCCTTTTCCTCAATTGCCCTGCGGCATATGGCCTAATAAAATATTATCACCTCAAGGTGTAGTGCTAAAAAACTGTAATTTATATAATTTAGCACCAAAATATCTTTTAAAAACTCTTGAAGTTCTAGAACCTACGTCCAAAATTAACAATTCTGTAGTTGTTTTAGAACCAATACAAATAGGTACTAAACTAACAAGGCCTTTCAAATTATTCTTGCCAAAATTAAAATTGCCTAAAATATCTCCAATTACACAAGAAACACGATAACAAAAAATCAAAAACATCAACCGACACCAGATAATAAAACAAATAATAGCGCATACCATTACACAAAAAATAACCACATATCAAAAAACAGGACCACGGATTACACCAAATATAGACAACTTACACGCTTGCTCCAACCCTTCCTCACATACCAAACGAATAAAGAACATCATTTTAATTAAAAAAAATACGACTAACGAATCCAATAATATAAAACCTAATTCCTCACCCATCGACATAAAAAAACAAGAAAAATTGAATATTAAAAACATATCCAAGAAAAATTCTTCACTACGCAATAAAAATTCGTCATTACGACGACCACATGAAATCCCACATGAAATCACATCTCAACTTAATCGTATGCCAATATAACTTACCACAAGTGGAATTAACACTTCAATAACCCGAACAGCGCCAATGAACATAACACTCAGATAAAGACCGATAACTGCAATTACGACAGCAGGGCTTCAGCATATTAATTCAAAAGCCCTTCGGACCTTAGAAGGATTCACGCATACTCCAAAAAAATTAACACTCGTCTCTTTCATGACTATTATAACTTTTTCTTTTTATTCTATAATTATTCGTAATTATAGAATTTGTATATTCTGACATTATTATAAAACCAGTCGAAACCAACATAAAACATAATAACCGACCATCCAACAACTCCATAAAACCAATAATGCCCCACAAAACAAAACCAAATGACAATAAAAAAATATAATGATACACAAAACCGGATACAACAACTAAAATACCCTGAGACAATTTTTCAACAAAAAAACGATATAACCCAAGACCAGGAACAGATAAAAAAACCTTATCCAATAGATTATAAAAAAAATACGATGAAAACCAAAATAACTTTACTATCAAACTATTATAAATCAAATCAAAAGATAATTTTTTCGCAATAAAGAAATAAATTAAATGAAAACACTTGTTAAAATTGGTAAAACAACTTGCAAAACTACTCAACAAAAAAAAGCCTACAATAGCCAGCCCCATAAAGATTAATGGTAACTGTTTAACAATCCCGCTGAAATATTCCGACGTAAAAAAAACAGCATTAGGTGACAAAACTAACATTGCACTTTGATCGAAGTAATAACCAAGAAATATATTTTTGAACATATAACCTGAAAATACCGTTAAAAAAAATAGAATCGTTATAGATAAAACAATATCAACCCCAGATTCTACCATATATCTATATAAAATTTTATAACCATTTGGTTTTGAAAAAAAAACTAAATAAATAAGTTTTAGTGAATAAAACGTAGTAAATAATGCCGCAACTAAACTAAAAATGGCAGCAAATAAACCAACCGGTGAATAATAAGAACCAGCTGATTCAATTATTAAGTCTTTAGTATAAAAACCAGAAAAAAAAGGAACTGCCATCAATGATAACGATCCTACTAAAATCATCAAATATGTCAAAGGCAAAACATTCAAGAATGCACCCATACGACGAATATCCTGATTATCTAAATATGCGTGAATTACGGAACCAGCTCCCAAAAAAAGCAACGCTTTAAAAAACCCATGATTAAATAAATGAAACAAACTCAATGAATACAATGACAACCCGCAAGATAATACCATGTACCCTAACTGGCTACATGTTGAATAAGCTACAATTTTTTTTATATCATTTTGAAACGATCCTATAACCGAAGCTACCAGAGCTGTTAATGAACCAAAAAAAATTAATAAAGTTAACCCTAAAGAAGAGTGTTCAAATACTGGTGACAGCCGGATAACAAGAAACACCCCAGCAGTCACCATTGTAGCTGCATGAATTAAAGCAGAGACCGGAGTTGGACCTTCCATCGCATCAGGCAGCCAAACATGCAAACCCAATTGCGCAGATTTAGCTGCAACACCAAAAAATACTAAAATACAAATTAAATCTAATACTGCAAAATTTAACCCTAAAAATAAAAATTTCAACGCAGCTACGACAGCTACCAATGAATTTATCACATCATATTTCAATGATCCAAAAATTGTATAAAAAAGAAATATTCCTAACAACAACCCCAAATCCCCAATTCTGTTAACAAACATAGCCTTAAACGCCGATTTATTAGCTTGAACACGAGTAAATCAAAAATTAATTAACAAATATGAAGATAACCCCACGCCTTCTCATCCAAAAAACATTTGTATCAAATTACCTGCTGTGACTAAAATTAACATACTAAAAGTAAATAATGAAAGATAACTCAAAAACCGACCCAAATATGGATCACCGGCCATATACTCCCTAGAATACTGATGCACTAACAATGCAACTAGTGTCACCAGATTTAACATCATACAAACAATCACGTCGAATGTAAAAACCAAATTTACATCCGAAACCCTCAAGGGCAACCACAACCCTAGATCAACTTGACAAATTGATCCAGATAGGACGACTTCATAGGTGACCATCAAAGAACTCAAAAAGGCAACACCTATAGTAATAACCGAAACCTGACCACTTCCACATCGGCCTAATAACCGACCAAACAGCAACAAAGACAGAGAAGAAATAAAAGGTAAAAAAATTATCAACAAATACATAAAAAACTAATAATCAAATACAACAATAAACAAAATCAAAAAACATAAAAAAACAAAATTATATTACAAATAGATTATAATAGACATTAATAGACATTAAATCAAAAACTAATAATCAAATACAACAATAAACAAAATCAAAAAACATAAAAAACAAAATTATATTACGAATAGACATTAATAGACATTAAATCAAAAATTAATAATCAAATACAACGATAAACAAAATCAAAAAACATAAAAAACA
>Ga0006571J49611_1013708_pt1 | contig 10044 bp, 9 predicted proteins | sample HigsolmetaAR201R_FD_49611 | JGI IMG/M metagenome (IMG submission 49611) | reverse complement strand
CCCCGGTGCTAGTCCTGCGCGGCTGCTGCGCCCCCGGCTGCTGTGGTGCCGACTGGCCGGGGGTAAGCCCGTTGAACAGCGCGTCGTCCAGAACCCCGCTGGTCGTGTTGACGATGCGTTCCAGCATGTTCAGCTTCGCCAGGAACCGCTCCTGACTCATCAGCCACGACTGGGGATCGCCCACGATGTCCTTGAACATCTCCACGTCCTTGTTGGAAACGCTGCGGCCAGACTGGCCCGCAAGCGCTTCCGCCGCAGAGTAGACGAGGAGGTCGGAAACCGTGTGCAGGCTGGCCAGGTTCTCGTCAAAAAGGCCGGAAATGAGAGAGGGCGAAATGCCGTTGGCGAGCGCCCGCCGGCGAGCATCATTGACGGCCTGCGCGGCGCCCTCATAGCCAAGGCCGATGGCGATACCGTTGGCCAGCGACGCCACGTCGGCGACCGTACCCTTGATGAAGCCCGGCAGGCCGAAGTTAGTCGGGTCCTTTTCTGCCACCTCACGCGTCAACGCCAACAGGCCGCGGAACTTCTCGACGGCCAGCTTCTGCTCCTGCACCGCCGTCGTGGCGGCGTTGGTTAGAACGCCCACGTCCTTCGCGCTGCCCTCGACCGTGCCGAGGTAGCCACCGGGAGGAAGCGGATTACCCTGCATGTCGGTCTGGCCATCGCGGGTGAGGAGCACCCGGCCATCCGGCAGAATGTAGTTCTTCACTCCGCTAGCCGTTGCGGCATTCGGCTCCGCGCCAAGGACTGCCCTCTGTTCGGGCGTCAGCTGGTCCAGCGTGTCCCAGTTCTCCAACAGCTGCCGGCCACGGGCCTGCGTCTCGGAAACGCCTGCGCCGAGCGCCGCCTGCTGCTCCGGCGTTAGGTCGGACAGGTTGCCGAAGTTCTGGCCGAGAAGCGCCCCCTTCTGCTGCGTCTCGGACAGAATCGGCTGCACGCCGGATCCGGCGACCTGGCTACGCGGAACGAAGGTAGGACCGTTCGGTCCCATGACAGGCTCAAGCGCGTTGTCGAACTCATACCGCTTTTGGCCAACGTCTGCATCAACTCGGTACTTAGTGTCGGCCCCGAGCGTGGTGTGCTTCCACCGGTCGCGCTGGTCGGTCAGAATGTCCGCACCGCTCGGCGTGTCATGCGTGTACTTGCCAAGCTCAAAATTGCGGTCAACACTGTAGCGGCGGTCGGCGCTGGCCAGGTCGTTGGCGCGCGCCGTCTCCTTCAGCGTCGCGTCAAACGCGCCAAAGGTGTTTCCATACCCCTGTCCGGCTCCAATCTGCCAGTTCTGCGTACGCGGATCGGTCGCGCCGAACTGCGTAGCTGCGCCCATGAGGCCGAACTGCGCCAGATGCCGAGGATCGTACCCAGCGCCAATGGCCGTAGCCTGCAAGATGGGGTCGGCGCCCAGCATCTGCATGCCACCATTATTAGCGATATGGCGCATCAGGTTGTCCATCTCCGTGTTGCCGCGCTGGAGCGCGTACAACTGCTCGGCCCGGAGGGCATTGGCGGTCTGATCCCCCCAAAGCCTCTGGCCGAGGTTGCGGAGCACAGCACCGATCGGATCCGGCCCGCTAGGAGTTTGGAAGATTTTGACCATTACCAAAGCCCCGGATTACTGTAGAAGTACGTAGGGGACGTGTAGGAGCGCTTAGGCAAGCCACCCCCGCCACCGTAACTGCTGAGCATCCCTCCGACGCCTTGGAGGATTCCGCCAATGGGTGAAATCGGCTTATACGCCCGCATCTCGGCGATGTCCTGCTGATACGGGAGCAGAGCCATATTGCCGGACGCGAAGTTCGAGTACGTTCCGATGTCGCGACCGGCCTGCATGTCGGCGAATCCCTGATTCAGCCACATATCGCCGTAGCCGCTAAGGATGCCGAGCTTGTTGGCCTGGTCCTTAGACTGGTTGATGGCGTTCTGGAACCGCTTGGCCATGTCAGACTGGACAACCTGAGGCGTGGACCCCGCAAGGGGTACGTCCGCCGCAGGCGCGGGAGTCTGCTCGGCTGCGGTCTCAAGCTCCTGCGACCGCTTCTCCTTGGATTCCTGCTCCGCCTTGTCCAGTTCTTGACCTTCCGTCGCACGCCGACGCGCCTCGAACACCTCGCGGCTGCGCTCCGCCAGCTGGTCATTCTTGGCAAGCGTTCGGCGGAGCTCGTTGTTGCGGGCTTCAGCCATCCGCTGCATGTTTCTCGCCATCTCGCGCTGTTGGATGGCGGCACCGACGCCGCTTATCACGGGGCCGGCAATCAGACCGATCAACTCAAGTCCCGTACACATTGGCTTACCTCACCACTCGCCCCGAGCCGTACCCGGTCGGGTACGGGCTGATGTACATGCTCCGGTTCTGGTATGGCCTGTTCTGCCTTGCGGACATGTAGTTGCCAAAGGCGTCGAGCGCGCTCGCGAAGATGTTGCCGAGCGGCGAATAGGTCGGTGGCGCGACTAACGCGGTCGCCTGCCCGATCGCCTGGGCGTTGATCGCCTGTGGGTCTGCGGACGCCTCATTCAGGCTGTAAAGGTTCGACTTGGCGCTCTCTACCTGCGCGCGCAGCTTGTTGGCCGCGTCCAGAGCTTCGTTCGAGATGTTCGTACGGGCGTTGGAGTGCTCCTTAGCCAGGTCGGCGAACTTGTTACTGCCGATGGACGATGAGAGGATGCCGCGATCCGCCAGGAGCGCCGTCATCTTGTCCGTCACCTTGCCGTACTGCTCGTCCAACTGCGGGAAGTAGTACCCCGTGTAGTCATCGCGGTACTTCTTGTAGTAGTCGTCGTCGAACTTCGAGAACGCCTGGTCGATGCCGATCTTGCCGAGGTTGATCTTGTGCTGGCGCATCAGCTCGCGCATTTCCATCGCGGCGCTTGGATCTTCCTTGATCTTGTTTTCAAGATCGCTCAGCAGCTGCCACTGCGACTGCGACCCGCCCAGAGCGGCGGGAAGATACGGGACCAACCAGGGCGGCGTGAATCCGTCCTCCTTGCTCTGCGGAGCAGGAGCAGGAGCGGCGGGAAGATACGGGGCCAACCAGGGCGGCGTGAATCCGTCCTCCTTGCTCTGCGGAGCAGGAGCAGGAGCAGGAGCAGGAGCAGGAGCAGGAGCAGGAGCAGTCACCGCTCTCCCTGTTCTGATAGCGTCAATCTGCGCCTGAGCCTGTTCCTGCGGTATCTCACCACGCGCAGCCGCAAGTTCGATCTCGGCGATCTTGTCGAACTGCTTCTTCCACCGATTGAAGTCGCCGGACTTATACGCGCTGTACGGTTCTTTTGGTTTGCTGCCACACATGCGCGGCTCCGTCATCTCTAACAGAACCGGCGCAGCGAGCTCCGGCGATGTAACGCTTGCAGTTTCCAGTATCTACCAAAACACTACAAAGATGTCACGCCCTAAACAGAAAAACCTTGTCGTTGATCTGCTCGAACCCAATTGTTTTCAGCCACTTGGCCATCTTCGGGTGTTTGGCGTGGCTCACCGAAAGAATCGGCCCGTACTTGGCCGCGCAACCCTCCATGACCCTGCGGCACAGCCTCACGGTCGCTATCGACGGTTTGGTGAAAAACTCCTTCGTCACCATCAACCAGGTGGTGGGAATCGGGTCACTTGGGTTGACCGCCAGTAGCGCCTGTGGGCGCCCGTCAAACTCCAGAACTTGAATGTCGCTGTTGACCATGAACTCGGCCATGTTGGCCATGAAAGGTTCTTCGGGATACCCAAGGCTCTCGTATTCTTCCCGATGCTGGTCCGACAGCCGGTCCAAGATGGAGTCAATGTCGGACCATCCTGCGCAGGGTCGTAGCTTCATCTCGACTCCGTTGTGTCGTGGTGGACGGCCGTGGACGACAACGAGGCAAATCCGCCAGACTGGCCGACGAATCGGAGGGCGAAGTGCGACGTGTGGCCCACCAACCCCAGAGAAAGCCGCTGGTACGTGGTGTCGTACAAGTGGCCCGCGTTGACGATCTTGGTGTGGTCGTCGGGGTCGATCAGGATCTCGACCTTCCAGACGCCCTTCGAGGCCATGTCGAAGCCCAGGAGAGCCTTCTGCGAGGCTGGGTCTTTCGCCGAAATGAACGGCGTCTCGACCACCGGCAGGAAATGTTCTTCGTCCGGGTAGCTCGTCCCCGACATACCCCCGTATGCGTAGATGGAATCCCCGGACCGGACCTCGACGCGCCGCTTGACGCGAACCATGTCCGAAATCTCCTGCCCGAAGTCCACGTAGCTCCAGGCCACGATCTTGGAGGACGGGAAATAGGACAGGATCACGATGTACTTGCCTATAGCCAGCATGTACCGGCCATCGACGGCCTCGATCGCGGCGCACGCCCTAGCCCGTCCGTTGTCGCCGACCTCGGCGAAGATCTCCTGCATGAAGGGGTCGATCGCGCTACCAACGTCCGACGTGAACGCCGAGTCCGTCATGTCGCGGCTTCGCAACGAGCGGATCCCGGTCTCATCGAGATAGTACACGTCATTCGCACCGTACGACACGAGCGACCGCGGGGCAAAAGTTCCAGTGTTTTCAAGAACTTGGATGAGTTCCGTGTTCTCGGCGTCGGCCATCAGCTGGTAGATGACAATGGCTTCGCGGGCGAAGATCGCCACGTATTCTCCGTACGCCGCCATGCCGAACAGGGTGGACGCGCCGTCAACCTCATTGGCGATATTGATGAAGCCGGCCCCGCTGCTCGTGTTGCTGTCAGTCCAGTCTGTCGGCGTGTTGATCTTGCAGAACCGGAGGAGCGAACCGGCGACCGAATACACGCGGCTCTTGTGGACGAACGCCACCCTGCCGGTGGCCGACGCCATCCCTGTGGTTTTGTAGTCCACGCCGTTAAGCGTGATGGTCCACGAGGCGTCGAAGCTGTCGGCCAGGTTGCTGGCGGAAATCGTAACCGTCACCACCTTGGCTTGCGGCGCAACATAGGTCACACCCCCGCTGAGGTTGGATGTCGTCGCCGTAACATCTCCGGCAGTCGTCACGGCCACCACGTAGCCGTTCACCGTAGCTCCGGCGCCAACCGGAGCCGTGATCGTGACTTCGGCGCCGCTGGCGTCCGCGCGGTATCCGTGGACGTGCGCGTTGTTATTGATCTCCACGGACAGGGCGTTGGCTGTCGCTTCGTTGGACTGCACCCAGTCCACCGGCTGAGACAGAAGCTCTACGCCGTCTACTTCGACCGAAGTAACGCGGTTCACGCCCGGAGATGCGGACCCACCTGTGATCTCCACCGTGCCTTCGGCACGGACTTCTGGAACCTCTACCACATTCGCCTGCACTGTTGTAACCGTGGCTGTGGGCGACGAGGGGGTCGCGCCGTTGGCCGTGGAGGTAGAAATCGTGAAGTCCACCCCCGGCTCAACCGCCGTAATCTGGATGACATTGCCGGACGCCTCGACACGGACCGCGTTGTCGGCGTCCATCATGACGGCCAAGTGCTCGGCTACCGACTCGTACGTGAAGGCGTCCTTCGCCAGAGTATCCCACTCCGTTACGCGCGAGCCATTGTAGTAGTGGTAGATGTTGCCGTCATCGAACTGGGCGATGGCATACACCTTGCCATCGAACCCCTTGGCGTCGAGCACGCGGGTTAGCGCAGCGCCACTGGGCGCTTGCAGTCGCTGGTAGATCACACCAGCCGGCATGCCTGCGGGGGTGGCTTCGTGCCCGAACACGTACCGCTGCCCCTTAACCGAGAAGAAGCCCGTGGTCTTGCCGGCCGGCAGGTCGAATACCTTCACAAAGTCCTTTACCCGCTCGATGTCGCCGCCTCGCGTTATGACGCAATTCTTGGCGACCCAAAGCGTTCCGGGTACGCCGGAACTCTGGGGCCTGCGGCGGTCCAAGCCATACTTGAAATCGGAAATGACTATGTAGGCCATTACCTCGAAATCCTCACGATCGCTCGTGGATGCGGCCTGTCCGGACCCTGCGCGCCGAGGCCGATCCGGAAGGTTCCCTGTGCCTCGCCGGCCGAGGACGAGCTGAGCTTGAGCAGACGCAACAGTTCGTTGGCCATCTGTAGCTTGGCTTCTGAATCGTTGGCGTCGTGCGCCTGAAGAAGCTCCGCTGCCGCGTAAAGTACGATAAGCTCGCTATCGAGTGCGCACTTGTCGTCCTCGTCCACCAGCGGCTGGTGACGGTAAATCCCCTCGAACAGGAGCTTTTGCGCGTCACCGTCCGGCAACGGCCAGACCTCGATCTGCTCCTTCGCCCCGGTGAATACCACATCCCACTTCATCACGGGGCTGGACCGTTCGTTCTGCTCCGGGTCGTGGACATTGTAGTCGTCGTAGGAGATGCCGCGGCAGATGTCGCAGTAGTGGTCGGACCAGAACACCTTGGCGGTCAGTATGTGCTCGGGGTCGAGGCCGGCCGGCAGGTCGTAATATCGCTGCCCGGCGTTCAGCGTGATCGGCGCAAACCTGTGCTTCAGGAACGGCCAATCGTGCTTGTAGTACATCAGGTGGTAGACGTGATTGATCGTCCGGCGAAGGACGGGCGTCTCGTCCGGCGACGCATACGGCGCGTTGGCGCGGCGCAACTCGTCGCGCAGATCTGAAATGAGCTGTCGTAGGGTTGCGCCGCGGGCCATCTTACGCGAACTCCTCCTGCTGGATCTCCGTGTTGCCCTCGTCGGTGGCCTCGGGCGCCTCTGCTTCCTCCTTCCGGCGGAGCAGCGCTTCCTCGGTCGGGGTAAGCTTGATCGCCGGCTTGCGCCCACGTCGCTTCTCGGTGGAAGGCTCGGGTTCCGATTCGGAGACACCTGGGACCACCCTCGGAAGCGGGACGGACGGGTGGCCGAGGATGTCGTTGAGAGACCGCAAGCGCGGGTTCTTGGCCACGGATGCTCCGTACAGCTCCTGAAGGCGCTCGCGCTCCTCCTGGTCGGATCGGTCCACCTTGCGAGTCGGCTGGATCCGGACAACCACGTCCACACCAGTCTCCGGCCCCTGATGGATGGCCTTGAGCACCTGAATCTCCGCTGCCGTCACATCGTTTTTCGGCACTTCGTTGTGCAGGCTGCCGTTAAGCCGAAGTACGCATTTGTAAAGCTGCATATGTTCTTCCCTCGGTATGTGGAAAAGGGCCAGTCTAAGCTGGCCCTTCACAATACCATGTAGAATGGTGTCGTGTCGATATTTGTTCCCAAAATCCGACTATTCAAGCGCGGTGATGCGCGAAGCCAGATCTTCGAGGATCTCCTGAAGGTTGTCGCCGGTCGCGTTGGCCACCTTGCCGGGGATCTCGGAGAACGCAGTCGGGACAAGCCCCGACTGGAGGGTGAGTAGCGTACCCGCAGGGATGTCCAGCTCACCGAGGTAGGTCACGGTGATGTCGGAGGCCCCGTACGTGACAGAGAACTTGCCGGCGCCCACGGTGAGGACCGACTGGTGCGTGGGGATGACAAGTACCTCGCCGCCGCCTACGTAGCTGTCCTTGTCGCGGCCGCTTGGATAGGCGAAAGTCACCGTCCCGTTCTTCTGAACGGCGGTCGCTACGCCTGCGTGAATAAGGTCGAAAGCCATTTCAAAGTCTCCTACTGTGCTGAAGGGGCCGGCCCGAAGGCCGGCCATATGTTAGGTGATGGCGTACACGCCCTGCGCGTTGCGCTGGTCGCAGACCAGGCCACCGACCCAGGTGCGTGCGCGGTAGAACACGTACTTGTCCTCCGGACGAGACGGCTTGTGGTCCTTGCCGTTCTCACCCTGCACCACCATCGGGTAAATGTGGCGGGTGTCGAGCACGTAGCAGTACTTGCTCTTGGCCATGTCATCCAGGGTCGGGTCGTACTCGAACCGAACTCCCTTGAACGAGATGTCGGCGATCGACGCCTCGGTGTTGCGGCGGTGCGACCAGCCTTCCATGGTGTACTGGCCCTTGGACAGAAGTTCGTCCTCAAGCGCTTCGAGGAAGTCGGACCCGCAGAGCACGAGGTTCGGGCGGCCACCATAGCGGCGAAGCTGGCGCCACTCGGACTTCAGCTTCTTCACGATCACGAGGTCTTCGGGAGTAGCCGGATTGAAGTTGATGCTCGTGTCCGCGCGGTTCTGCCACCAGGTATGGACCGACTGGTCGATGCCGCCAACGAGCGCGGGGACGGTCGGGTCGTCGTGGACGAAGGACGTAATGCCAGGGACTTCCTTGGCGTCCTGGGAGCCGTCCTGCCAGAACATGCGGTTCATGCCGCGGTCCGTGCCTTCCATCATGTCCTCGATCTTGTCATTGAGCAGATCGGCAAGAACGATCTTCTCGTTCTCGGAATGACGGACCTCGCCGCTGCCCGTGGTGGAGTCCACGATCGAGATGCCTGCCTTGATCATCTCGTGCATGGTGAACTCGATACCCGAGTGGATGAGCTTCCACGGGTAACGGGCGGTCTTGAGGTTGGCCGGATTGCGGTACGTCACCGTGTCGTCGTGCTCGAAGCCCTGGATCGTGGTGTCGTACTCGCCCTTCACGCGGACGGTGATTTCTTCCTTGCCGCCAGGGAAGGTCTTTTCCTTGGCGCGAAGGGCGCGGAGCAGAGGCTTGTCCTGAAGCGTCTGGCTACGCACCTCCGGCGTGTTCATGTGGTAGTCAAGAACCGCCTGCGCGACGTTCTCGATTTCTTTCGCGGTAAACGGCATTGTAAGCAACCCCTATAGGTTGTCTCACTCCGCCGCCAAAGCCATGTTCACTGCGTCCATAAGGCTCTTTGGCTTCGCTGCGGAATGAGGCGAAGCACTACCGCCAGTCGGGAAAGGCTTGCTTGGCTGCGGCGCAGGCGCGTAGCGTCGGATCTCATCTTCGACTTGCTTCCGACACTGGTCCAGGAGAGCCCGAACTTCCTCGCGGGTGCGGGGGTAGTTCTCCGGTCCCATCTGGAGCCTGCGATGCAACTCAAGCTCGACCTTCTCGGTGATGCGGTCTTGCTTCAGGTTCCAATCTGGATCCGACTTCGCCTGCTCCCGACTCCATTCGTCCGCCGCGCTCGCCGCGCTGTTGACCAAGGCCTGCATTTGCTGCCGGTGCCGCTCCTCGGCAACCTGCTGCGCCTGCATCTGAGCCATTTCGCGTGCGCGATGTTCGCTCAGCCTGGCCTTGTGCAATTCCTTTGCGCGAGCCTCGGTGATGTACCCTAGCTGCACCTCGCGCTGTAGATCCGGTGGAAGTACCTCTCCTGCCGCATGTCGAATCTGTTGCACCAGATTTTCCAGCACAGGGAGAGCGGACTGATAATCGCCCTTGTTGATCATCGCGGTGATGCTAAGGGCGTTATTCAAATGCTCGGGCTCGATGCCATTTGTGTGCATATAGCCGAGCAGTTCGTCCATTCGCTGGGCCTTCGGCCGCAGTGCTTCGAGTTCCATCTGGACCTCTTGCACCTTGCCCTCGGCAGCCCGGCGAAGCTCCACCAGTTCACGGAATCGCTTCTGCGTCCGTTCCGACAGTTTTGCCAGCTCCTCCTCGGAAAGTTCGTTTTCCTCAGCGGGCTGCTGGTCGTCGGCTGGATTTTCGGGGGCAGGTTCTTCCGAATCCTGCTCCATGGAGGTCGGCGCGTCCTCCGGGGCCTCTCCGAGCGTGGTGTTCACCACGTCCATGATGCCCTTTACGCCATCTGGTGCGGGAGACGACTCCGCGGGTACGTCCTGGTTTTCAAGATCAGTGCTGATGTTCTCAGCGGTGTCCGTTGACGAAACGGTCATACGTCGAGCTCCTTAACGACGAATTGTCGTTGCCGACAACTTTTCTCACAATCCTACACGCAAGTCAAGCAACGCCGGGGGCCGGGTACCCCGGCTGCGGGCCAGGTTCGTCAACCTGTGGGTTCTCGGCGTTCTGGACGCCGGCCCCGCCCTGCATATTGGGGTCCGTGGTCGGGTCGCCTGTCGGGTTCTCCCCAGGGTTCCCCGCGCCACGGGACAGAAGCGCGTTAATCGCCGTGATGGACGGCATGCCCTCGGCGTACAGCTCCTCCATCGGGATGTCGAGGAGTTCGGCGTACTTGCGCACCAGCGGCTCCTGGTTGACGCCGGGAAGCTGCACGAGCCACGGC
>Ga0006571J49611_1002140_pt1 | contig 10210 bp, 9 predicted proteins | sample HigsolmetaAR201R_FD_49611 | JGI IMG/M metagenome (IMG submission 49611) | reverse complement strand
GGCATCGTAGGACAGACCGGCGGCGTCGGCCTCAGCTTCGACGCGCCGGATGGTGGCGACGGGAAGAATTTTGATCACGACGTTCTCCTCGGCGCTGGTAAATTTCTGAACGGCGCGGATTATAACGCGACCGCCGAAGGAGGGGCATGCAATAAAAACCGAGCCGGGTTGGCGTCCCGGCTCGGTGTGTTTGTCATGCGGGTTGCTGCGAAGGTTAGAACTCGCGGTCGATCACCTGATTGGCCAGCTCGATCAAAGCGTCCTTTGCCGGGGAATCGGGCAGCACGTCGAGTTCGGCAATCGCGGATGCGACCAGCGACCGCGCCATCACACGCGCTTCTTCCACGGCGGTTCCTTTCAGCACGCGCTCCTTGATTGTTTCCATTGGGTCATCGGACGTGACTTCGTCAGCTGAAGTCACGGCGGCAAAGCCTTTACCCTGAGCCAGATCAAGCCCCGCGGATTTGCCGATGGTTTCGGTGGTTCCGGTGAGGTCGAGAATATCGTCGACAATCTGGAAAGCCAGCCCGATGCGATAGCCGAATTCGGCCAGCGCGTTGACATGCGCGCGCGTGCCGCCGGCCAGCTCTGCGCCAAGACGCGCGGGCGCGCGGAAAAGCGCCGCCGTCTTGCGCGAGATGATGTCGTAATAAACCTCGCGCGAGAGCCGGTTTTCCTTGACAGCCGCCGCTTGCAGCGTTTCTCCTTCGACCAACGCGACCGACGCTTCCGCCAGAATCATGTTGAGGTCTTTGTACGGGGCCATCAGTTCGTAAACTTTGGCGAACAGATAGTCCCCGGTCAGCAGCGCGAACGTTCGGCCCCAGATGGCGTTGACCGAGGGACGACCGCGTCGAACGACGCCATGGTCGTTGATGTCGTCATGTACGACACTCGCCGTGTGCATCAGTTCGATCGCCGCTGCGACCGGAATGACGGGCGTCATATCCACACCGCCTGCTGCGGCGAAACTTAGCAGCGCAAGCCGGGGGCGAATACGCTTGCCCCCGGCTTCGAGGATATGGCGACTGGCGTCGCGCAGTACGGTGATTTCGCTATCAACAACCTCGAACATTGCAGCTTGAATGGCCTCAAGCGCCTGCTGCACGGCTTCTGTCAGGCTCGCAACATCAGCCGTGATCGCGACGCCTGGGAGGTCTTTCGCTGCATTTTGAGTGGCCATATGGGGTTGGGCCTTATCCTAGTTTTCGACACATTTCAAATATCGTTTGTTACATTCAGAACAAATTGAATTTTCTGAACCGATTCTACCGGATGGCATGAGGCATGTCAACGAAACTGACTGAGCAGTCGATGAGACAGGCTGGCTGCTGACGGGGCAACGATAGCCGTTTTTGGCTTATTCGGCAAGCGAGTCTTTATCTGAATACAGATTCGCCAGTTTCAGGCGGAAGGTGAAGGCGCTTCCCTGACCTTCGCGCGTCTCCACGTCGATTGGCGCGCCGTGTTTGTCGAGGATGAGCTTGACAATTGCAAGGCCGACGCCCGAACCGCCATAGCGCCGCGTGCCGGAACTATCGACCTGATAGAAGCTATCGAAGATACGGCTCAATTCGTTTTCGGCGATGCCGATGCCGGCGTCGCGGATGCATACGGCGACGCAGTTGTGTTCGGGCGTCGCATTGACGGTCACGCGCTCTTTGCTGAATTTGAGGGCATTGTCCAGCAATTGCACGATGACCGTGATCAGCCCTTGTTTGTCGCCCAGCACAGGAGGCAGCTTGTCAGGGAGTTTCAGGTCTACCCGGTCGATGTGGTGCTTGTGCATGAGCGTTCGCCCCAACGCGCGCACCGCCGCCTGAATCACCTCGCGTATGACGACCGGCGCGAGGGAGATTTCCATGCTCGATGCAAGCTGCGTGATGTTCTGAACCGTTGCTTCCAGCCTCCCCGTTGCCAGCATCGCAAGCTGGGTCAGCGTGCTTTCCGGCGCATCCTCATGCAGCATGGATACGGCGCATTTGAGCTGGAGCAGGGGGGTGCGTAACTCATGCGAGACGTTTCGCACCATGGCGCTCTTGAGCAGCAGCAGTTCGTTGTGGCTGCGATCGTAGGCGGCAATTTGTTGTTCCTGCGCCGTGATACGCTCTTGCAAGGCCCGATTACGGGTTTCGAGTTCGATAATCTGGCGACGCATCTGCAGCGCCGTCCTGAGCTGCACCCGCAGCGCGCTCGCAGAGAGCGGCGCGATAACATCGAGCGGGTAAGTCTCGGCATCGCCTTCGGCATCCGGTTCGCCCAGCAAAACACAGAGCGGCCTGTCGGCCCGGTCGCTATGGTATACGCGTTCGAAGGCGCGCCAGCAGGCATGGTGCGCGAAGCCGCAGATGGCTTCGAACTCCGCATTGACCAGTGTGTCCAGCGTGTGATCAGACAGGGGAATCGACTGGATGGCTGTCCCGTTTTGTGCAAGCGAGTGGTAGAAGGCCAGAAATTCAGGTGGCGCGTCGTCGGTGATCAGAAAGCCCAGACGGTAGGGAAACGGTATTGCTGCGTTTGCCAGCGCAATCTGGTCTACCTTTACATTTACCATACCGTCTTGCACTGTCATATTCGTAAAGTATTCTCCACCTGTCTAATCAGTCATCCTCAAGCTGTTCCAACGCCTCTCGAAACGCGTCAAGCCCGGGGCGCTCCTCAATGCACTTCGAGCAGCCTACATACGGGTTTTCAATCTCGATGTGATGACGCCGGCAACTGGCCTTAACCTCTTTCCGCCGTCCCAGACCGAGAAGGCGCGGTCTGATCGTCAGCTTAAGCTCAAGGTTCGCGCTCGCGTTCGCCTGCAAAATTTCGGGAACCGGGCAGTTCGTGCAATCCACTGGACGCCAGCGAAGCGAGTCCGGGTTGTCCCGAACGAGCCGGCATTCCTGTATGTTCCGCCCGCGATGAAAGTCCCGATAGTAGAACCGGCATTCCTTGCCAGCAGGAGTCCGCATTACCTGTATATGCCTTACAACTATACTTGATTCCTTTCATCAGGATACCAGATGTTCGTAAGAAAAGAGGTATAAATAGGTCACTTTTTCCAACCTCAGGCTCATCCTTAACCGTCATGACCTGCTTTTAGGGCGCGGCGACGTCCTGCCGTCATTGGGGATGGTCTTACGGAGTTGATTCAGGCGAAGGGAAGGCGTGTTGCCTGAGCCTGTGCGGTCAGCGCCAGCTCGCAGGCGAGGAAGCAGTGCGCCTGCGTCATCGCAGTTTCGGTTCGGTCTTGCACATCCCGGAGAAACTGCGTCGCGAACGGCAACTCGACGCCGGAGCAATCGATGTAGTGCGTGCCGGTCTGGTTGACCAGAAACAGGTGATCCCGGCCTTCGCGCCCCATGACATCGACATTTTTACGCAGTTCAATCGTGCCTTCCGTGCCAAGCAGGAACAGCCGCACATCGCCCCATGATGGCAGGCCCTGCGGCGTCAGCCAGTCGACGCGAACGTAGCCGGTGGCCTGCGGGCTGCGAAGCACGAGATCGCCGAAATCCTGAAACTCCGGATATTGCCGAAAGTGGGCGTTGCCAACCTGTGCCGTGACCACCTCGGCGGTTGTGCTGCCCGTGAAATAGAGAAACTGGTCGATCTGGTGGCTGGCGAGGTCGTTGAGAATGCCGCCGTAGATCGCCGGTTTGAACATCCATTCCGGGCGTGGGATGTGGCCGAGCAGGCGGTGCGGGCCAAAACCGACGGTCTGGATGACGCGGCCAATCGCGCCCGCTGCCACCAGTTCCCCCGCTTTGACCGTCGAGGCGGAGCCAAAACGCTCGCCAAAGTAGACGCTGTAGAAGCGTCCGGTTTCCGCGTGTGCTCTTCGCGCTTCGGCGAGCTGGTCTAACGACGTGAGGCCCGGTTTGGCTGTCAGATAGTCCTTGCCGGCCCGCATGGCGCGTATGCCCAGAGGGCCGCGTTCGTTCGGCACGGGCGCGCTGACAATCACCTGAATGGAAGCGTCATCCAGAATCTCGTCGATGCTTCTGGCGCTGGCCGCTTGAGGGTATCGCGCCATGAACCCGGCGTGGGCGGCCTCATTATCGTCATAAAACCAGACCAGCGTCGCGCCGGCATCGAGCAGAGCCTGAACCATGTTGTAAATGTGCGGGTGGCTTGCGCCGATGGCAGCAAAGCGGACGCTCATCGCGCCGTCAATCCTTCTGTTGAGCCGTTCATGGCGTAATAAAACGGGTCGTCGCGGGTGATTTCGCCGCGCTCAACCGCGCGGTCGGTCAGGGCAGATTTATAGAGGCTGGCGATGAATTCGAGCGTTCGCCGCGAATCATCCACGCTGACGGGTGGGCGCTCGCCGCGTTCCAGCGCGTCCAGAATCTCGCGCAACTGAGCTTCGTGGCCGCCGGTCACATCTTCCTTCAGCGCGTTCCAGTGAGCGCTGACGGCGGGATCATCGACGTCCGGCGGCTGGCTGAAACGCCAGTGCTGGTTGCTGTAGCGGTAAAGCGTGGCGACTTCAACGGTCGCTTTCTGAAAGTCGAGCCGGAGATAGCTTTCCTGTCGCGGCGATAGCACGCTGTTGACAATCGAACCGACCGCGCCGTTCTCGAAGCGCACCATGGCCATCGACATGTCTTCGACTTCGATGTCGCGCTCGATAGTGTCGATCATCGCCCGAATCTCGCGCCAGTCGCCCATCAACCACAGGAGCAGATCCATCAGATGGACACCGAGCGTCATGGTCGGGCCGCCGAGTTCAGTCTTCCAACGCCCGCGCCAGTCGTCGGCATAGTATTCCTGCGGGCGATACCAGAGTGTGTTGCAGATACCGATCAGCGGCCGGCCCAGCGCCCCGGCGGCAATCAGGCTTTTGAGATGTTTGCCTGCAGAGCCGAAGCGCCACTGAAAGACCGTGCTCACCGCCCGGCCCGTGCGCCGTTCCGCTTCTTCCAGTTCGTCCAGTTCGGCCAGCGAGCCACATAGAGGCTTTTCACACCATACCCACGCGCCAGCCTCCATGCACTCGATAATCAGATCCTTGTGCGTGGCCGGCGGCGTGACGATGACAACCAGTTCGGGGCGTTCGGCTTTCAGCATCTCGGTCGCGCTGCCGTACTGATGTGGAATGCCATTCGCCTCGCAGATCGCCGCGAGACGTGCCGTGTTTACGTCGACCGCCGCGACCAGATCGACTCGATCGGCCAGCGCCCTGACGGCGGTCAGATGATTGCTGACCGATCTTCCCGTTCCGATGATCGCCAGCCGGTGCTTCATCCGTCTTTCAATCCTTCCAGCGTTAGCGAGGCCGGGTCGAAGTAACGCCGGAGATGCCCGCAGAAACCGAGCGTTTCGCGTCCGGCGTGGACGAGTTGATGCCGCGCTTCCAGCAAATAGCGTGTGTCGTGCCGGTTCAGGTAGTCGAGTTGATCCAGTGTCGTGTCGACTACCGCTTTCGGCCCGGCGCGCACGATGGCTTCCCATTCGGCCCGTTGCAGCCGTGTTCTGGCTTCAGCCAGCGCGTAGAAACGTTCAAGCGCTTCGCGTCCCGCGTCCGGGCCGGCGTCAAAAGCGGCTTTCAACCTCAGAAAGCCCTCAACGCCGCGGTCACGTCGACGGTAGGCGTCGGCGAGCGACTCGACTTTCATCGCGCCGGCATAGGCTTCGTCATCGGCCAGCCACCGCTCGGAGAACGAAACCACGTTATCGCCGCGCTCTGGCAGGCCGCTGTTCTGCATGATGACGAGAATTTCCAGATCCCCGTTTGGGTTGATCAAACGATGAACGGTTCCGGGGCTGAACACCAGCGCGTCGCCGGCAGCGATTTCCACGCGCTGGAAGCCGTTGGTGTCGATCATTTCGACCGCGCCACTGCCGGAAAGCGTGTAATACATCTCGCTGCACAACAAATGCACGTGCGGCGTGCCGCCACGCTGGCCGTCGGGCGCGGGCGTGTCATAGACTCTCAGGCGGCTGACAAGGATGCCGCCGGGCATATGGAGGTTGGTCATTGCCACTCTGCCCGATGCGCCACAGTTCTAGACCCGTTCCTTTTTCAGTTCGGCCAGCCGCCCGGCTTCTTCACGGTTCTTGTAGAACGGGTCGAGCGGGTAGCAGCCGGAGACCATGCCGTTGCGTGGCGCGGTCGTGCAGTCGCTGAAGGTGCGACAGATGATTTTGCGTTGTAGCGCGTTCCCGGCGAGGATGTCTGCCGGCATTTCAGGATAAGCCAGCATCATGCGCCCCAGCCCGATCGAGTCGGCCATGCCGGTTCGGACGACGTGCTGAGCGACATTCGGCAGCCAGTCCTGCAAATATGAATAACCTGATCCCACGATGAACAGGTTGGGATGCGACCGCTTTAACTCGGCAGTCACCGCGATCTGACGCGCGACGCCGGCCAATGGGTCTTCCGGCGGCTGGTATCCGTCGGACGGCGGGAACAGCGCCGGGCGCTGGATGTGTGGATTGTAATAGGGGCTTCCGGCGGTCAGGCAGACCAGCCGGACGTCCAGCGTTTCCAGCAGGTCGAGATAGCGCTTTGGCTCCGTCAGGTCGATGCCCGTGCCGCTGCCATCGCCGCCAAAGGCGTAGCGATAGGGGCCGTCCGTCCACGTTTCCGGCTCGCCCCGACCGTCTATGCCGGGCCGGAAGGCGATCCAGTCGAACGCGCTCAGCCGCACGCCGATCAGCAGGCCCGGCGCGGCGCGCCGGATGCCGGCCACAACTTCGCGCAGAAAACGCGTGCGGTTCTCGAAGCTACCGCCATATCGCCCTTCACGGTCGACAGCGCTCAGAAATTCGTGGCCCAGATAGCCGTGGCAGTGTTTGACATCCACAAAGGCGAATCCAGCCTGCTTGGCCAGCACGGCTGCCCGCACAAAGTCTTCGATCAGCGCGTCGATCTCGTCGTCTCGCAGCAACGGCTGATCGTCCGGCACGTTGTAGCGCCGGTCGAGGATCGGATGACGGTAGAGGATTTGCGGCTCCAGGCGTTTTTTGTCATTGGGCCGCGCAAAGCGCCCGGAATGTGTCAGTTGCAGGCCGACCAGTAGATCAGACGTGTCGCCGTGGCGTTCGGCGTGCGCCTGTACCAGTGCTTCGCGCAGGGCCGCAATCTCCGGCGCGGTCGCGTCGTTTAGCACCAGTTGGTTCGGGTTGGCGCGTCCGTCGTGGCGCACGGCGACCGCTTCGCCACCCCAGATGAGTTTGGCTCCGCTCAGGCCAAAGCGCAGCCAGCGACGTCGAACCAGCTCGCTTGGGCGGCCATCCGGTTCGGCGTCCCATCCCTCCATCGGCAGCGCCGTGAAGCGATTGCCAATCCTGATGTCGCCAAGCCGGTAGGGCTGCGCCAGCGGCGCGTCGGGGCCGTGCGCGACGTTTTCATCGAACGGCAGCTCGATGCCTATCGCCGCCAGATGTTCGCGGAACTGCTCAGCAGTACGGAGTTGGGCTACGCGGCGAATGGTCATGAGGCTAACTCTGGCAGCACGCCCAGCCGTTCGGCAATATCGCGCAGCAATTCAACATCGCTTTCCGGGCGTTCCGGCGAGCGCGGGTGGGTGCGGTCGGACCGAATCCAGCCGCGCTGCTTCAGGAACTGCGCGGCGCTGTGCTTATAGGCCGGCACGGGCGCGCGGAAGGCCAGAAAGCCCAGATATTGCAGCAGATCGTTGATCTCATAAAAACCGGGGTCGCCGGCTTCCCAGAGCGCGTCGCGGCGCGCGAAAATGTCGGGCGCAAACGTGCTCAAGCCCAGCAGATAATCGCTGCCATAAATCACCATGTCGATGGCGAGGTCATTGCCAGTCAGCACCATGAAGTCGGGGCGTCGTTCGTCGCGCAGTTGCAGCCGCTGCCATTCCAGCACCCGGCTCAGCGACGAATGTTTCGCGCCGATGCACTGCGGCACACTCAGCAGCCCGGCATAGACGTCCAGATCGTAAATCCTGCCGAACGGCGCGAACATCGTACCCAGCTCAAAGGCGATAAAGCGCGGGCAATAGCGGCCGATTTCGGCATAGGCGTCGATAATCGCATCGTTCGCCTGCGACGTCAGGCCATAGGACTGGAAAATCACGGGCGTGCCGCCGTGTTCCTGAATCTGGTCGATCTGCCGGCGATAGGCGTCGAGGTTCCAGCTATCGCCCGGTCTGTCGCTCACAAACGCGCCCGCCACGAAGGCGCCACCTTCCAGAACATCGCGCGTCTGCTCCAGCACCTGGCGGCGGGTTTCGGCATCAAGCAGATTAACGTAGCCGGTATCCATGTTCACCGCAGGCGTTAAACCGGCGTCGGCGGTGCGGCGGACGTGGGCGCGAAAGCCATCCCAGTCCACGCTTCCATCGTCGAGGAACGGCAACAGAATGGCGGACATGCCGGTAATTCTGCGCCGCGGCCTGATCATCTTTTCCGGTGAAAGGGCCATCTGTAAACTCGCTTCCACTTTTATGAGCCTCCCGCGACAGAGCTGAGCGCGCGCGTGCTTTCACGCACGATCAGGTTCGGCGTCAGCACCCGCTGGTGAAGTTCCAACGCCGGATTGGCGATGAGTTCGACCAGATACTGAATACACAACTCATCCTGTTTGCTGAACTTAAATTCGACGGTCGTCAGCGGCGGCTCGGTGTACTGAGCCAGTTCAGCGTTGTCGTAGCTTACCACCGAAACATCATCGGGAATGCGAAGGCCGGCCTCGCGCAGCGCTCGCATTGCGCCCAGCGCCATCCCGTCCGTGCCGACGATCAGCGCGGTAAATGGCTGGCCTGTCGCCAGAATTTGTTTGGCGGCGGCATAGCCGCTACCGATGGAATAATCGCCTTCGGCTACCGGGCCGAGCGACAGACCGTGCTCGCCCAGCACGCTTCGCATGGCCGAATACCGCCAGTAACCGTTATGCAGCTCGGAGGTCGGCGGAATGGCTGCGATCTGGCGGTGGCCAAGCGACAGCAGGTGTTCGACGGCCAGCCGCGTTGCGTGGACCTGATCGAAACCCACCCAGGCGAGGCTTGAGCTGGGTACATAGTCGCGGCGGACCAGAGGAATGCCGCGCGACATCGCCTTCAAGGCTTCATCTTCGATTCGCAGGCGCGGCGCGTAGAGCACGATACCATCGACCATGCGGGACAGCGCGCTTTCCAGCGCTGCTTCCAGACCTTCGGCGTCGGTTTCGGACACCAGCAGGCTGTAGCCGGCTTCGGTTGCGGCGTGAGCCATGTTTTTCGTCGAATGTGCCAGATACCCGCCGTATCGCACATCAACGATAATGAGTTCGAGCGTTTTCGAGCGGCTGGTGGTCAGCGTCTGCGCCGCGCGGTTGGGGCGATAGTCCATTTCCTCCATCAGACGCAGAATCTGGCGGCGGGTTTTCTCGGACACGCCCGGTTTGTTATTGATGACCAGCGATACGGTCTGATAGGACACGCCCGCAAGTTTTGCGATGTCGCGGATGGTTGGTTGCTTCTTATGCAGTGTCACATTCGACCACCTTACTTGACCGTTCAATATCATAACATAAACCGGATAACGCACAAACCAGCTCGGATTGCTTGACAAATTTTGCCTTTTTCTGTTATCGCTATATTATAGAGATTGACCGGTCAAGTAAACCAACCCTTTGCTGCGAATACTTCTTGAAAGGACGTTTGAAAGATGGCGCGACCGAAGCTCAGACTGCTTACTATTTTCGTTCTAACGGCTCTCCTTTTGGCGCTTGGTACAGCCGTGCTGGCACAGGATGAGCCGGTCGAATTACGGGTCGTGTGGTGGGGTTCGCAAAGTCGCCACGATCGTACCATCGAAGTGATTGAGATGTACGAGGCCCAGAACCCCAACGTCGATATCGTCTACGAATTCGCCAACTTCACCGACTACTGGACGTTGGTCAATACTCAGGCTGCCGGTGGCGATCTGGCCTGTGTGATGCAGCATGACTATGCCTATCTGGCCGAATGGGCTGAGCGCGGGTTGCTGCAACCGCTGGATCCGTATGTCGAGCAGGGCATCATCGATCTGTCGAACGTTGATGAGAGCTTTATCGCCGGCGGCCGCGTTGATGGGCTGCTTTATGGTCTGAGCCTCGGTTCCAACTCGCAGGCCATCATCCTTGACGTCGACAAGTTCGAGGAAGCTGGCGTTGATCTGCCCGATCCGCAGTGGACGTGGGCTGACTTTGAAGCAATTGCCCGCGAACTGCACGATGCGCTGGGCATTTACGCCTATGGTTCGCCCAGTCTGGGTGACGATCAAA
>Ga0006571J49611_1026021_pt1 | contig 10263 bp, 7 predicted proteins | sample HigsolmetaAR201R_FD_49611 | JGI IMG/M metagenome (IMG submission 49611) | reverse complement strand
TGGGCGTAACCGAGATGATGGAATCGACCGCAGGATCATGGATCAGCGCCTGATAGTCCGTATAGAGATGCTCGCTGCCGATGCCCAGCTCCTCCCCCGCTTGCCTCAGCCTGGCTGCATCCACATCGCACAGTGCGGTGATCTTGCAATCCCTGAGCGCCTGCACTCCCCTGATATGCGCATACGCCATGCCGCCGAGACCGATGATGCCAACTCGAAACGTGCGTCTGTCCACTTCTGATTGCTCCTCTCCATTTCTGCGAGTTTTGTCATTTGCCCTGACAACTCCATCAACTGCCAATCAAGGTCATGCTCAAGGTGTTGGCAGATTCAAGTCTTCCCTTTCGCATCCGCGAGGATGCGGTCGATCTGCCTGGCGATTGCGGCCGCCTCATCCGCAACCGGACGCTGATGGATGAAGATATTGTTCATCATCTTGACGAAAAGTTCCTCCACTGCGTCCAGATCAGCGATCGGCGGCCGCAGGAAGACGGATTGCATGCTCTCGACGTAGACATTGATATACTGCTCATGCTCGCCGGTGAATACATGGCTTGCAGCCTCCTCGTTGGTCGGGATCATGCCCGTCTTGAACATCATGAGTTGCGCCTCCTTGTCGGTCATCCACATCATAAACGTCCACACCGCATCCAGATTTCTCGCGCTCTTCATGATAACCAGGTTCTCCCCGCCGAGGATCGAGGCTGGACCATGAGCGCTCGGGAACGGAGCAACCACCGTCGTGGCGAACACATCGATCTTCGCCGCCGGATCGTTGCCCAGGATGCTGTAGAACCACGGACCTTCCTCGATCATGAATACATCGCCGCGGATCACGCCGTTCCACCCGTCGAAATCGGTGGAGAACAACTCCGGATTCAGCACACCCTCCACATACAACTCATGCAATGTCGTCAATGCGGCAACCGTGGCCTCGCTGTCCAGATAACCGCTCGAATGCGTATAATCGTCGTTGGTCAGCCTGCCGCCAAGTGAATAGAGGTATGGCAAGCTGGACCAGGGATGCACATTGCTCATGCCGATCGTCCACCCATGTTCGCGGGCGATCTCGATGACTTCCTCCATGGATTGCGGCGGACGGGCGAGGCCTGCCTCCAGCAGCATCTGCCTGTTGTAGATCGCCGCTTTCGTGTTCATGTTGAGCGGCAACGAGTAATAGCGGCCATTCAGATAGCCGGTCTCCAGTGCACTCGAGTTCAGCTTCTTCCGGACAGCCTGGAAATCCGCAAACGAATCCACCGGCAGGATCACGCCGAGACTTGCGAACTGCGGCACCCAGGCGATGTCGAGCCGGACAACGTCAGGCGGGTTGTTCGAGGTCGCTCTGCCGATCAGCGTATGCTTGAGCTCATTGGTATGATAGACCCGCTCCGGCTTCACGATGATGTCCGGGTGCTGCTCATGGAACCTCGGCAGCACCTCAGTCTCGAACACTCTCGTCTCCTCTTCGCTGTAAGTATGCCAGAACACGATCTCGACCCTGTCATTCTCGTGCAGGTTCTCCACCTGATTCCTGCGGTCGATGATCCTGTTGCCGGAGCATCCTGCCGACAGCGAGGTGATCAACGCGCACAAGATCATCCCCCATACGATGCGTCTGCCCATTTCCAAGCCCGGCCCCCCCTTCAGCCTCTTCCGGTCAAGCCTCCTGTCGCTCGCGGTATTCCAACGGCGTGCAACCGGTCACTCGCTTGAACAGCTTGCTGAAATACTTCACGTCGCCGAATCCGCAAAGCTCTGCCACCTCGTAGATCTTCAAATCATGATTCCTCAGGTAACGCTTGGCCAGGTTCATGCGAATCTCAATCACATAATCGATAAAATTCATGCCTGTATGCTTCTTGAACAGATGACAGAAGTAATTCTTGCTCACATGCACATATCTGGCCACCTGCTGCAACGTCAGCGATTCCGTGATATGGGCATGGATATACTCCAACGCCTGATCGATCACCTTGCCTGCGGAGCCGTCGTGATGGCGATTCTCCCGGTGCCACAGCATCGCTTCCTCGATCTGCTGGTACAGCCGCCGGACCAGGTCCGGCAAGGTATCCGCACTTCGCAGCACGTCATACCTCGCGATCAACTGGGTCGTATCCTCCCATCTCACGCATACCGCATACAGTATCCGGCATGCTTCATACTTGATCGCCTCCTCCGGCAGCACCCCCCCTCTCCACACCTCTATCCGTTGCCGGATCAACTGCCTATAGTCCGGATACTTGCGCAGATCCGCCTCGCTTAGCTCGGCTGCATCCTGCCGGACTCCTCCCTTCAGCTGCAGAGGAGTGTCGAACACCTTGCCCGAACCTTCGAAGAACCTGCGCCGACAGGCGTCCTTGCTTCTCCTCAGCTTCTCCTTGAACTCTGGCAAGCCGCTTCCGGTCTGATAACCCAGCGTCAGGGATATGCTTAACTGTGCCTGAAGCTGCAGATGCACGCCCTTCACCAGGGACAGCCCATCATCCCGATCCAGCGGGAAGATCCACACCATCTGCGTCTCGTCGAGGATGCACGCGATGCCTGCTTCCTTGTGGCTGTACAGATATTGCCGGATCTTCTCGAGCAGCATCATCTTGTGAACGAAGCCAAAATCCTGCTCAATCGCCTCCTGCTCATCCAGCTCCAGCCACACGATGCCATACTCGCCCACGATCACATCCGGCGCCTGTTCCACCAGCAGCTTCTCTGTAAGAGATTGCTTCAGCCACCGCTCCCGGGCAAGCCAGGATTCCTCTCCGCTGTGCTCCGTCGCTTCGTGCATGCTGATGCGGCCGCCTGACTCCTGATCGATCTTGATCTTGCACCGCCTGAGCACGGTCGTCAACTCCTCCGGTTCCATCGCCGGTTTGAGGATATAATCGAAGACGCCAAGCTGGAACCCTTCGCGCACATACTCGAAATCGTTGTAGCTGCTGATCAGGATCACCTTCAGATCCGGCTTCAGGACCAGAGCCTCCCTCGCCAGCGCAAGCCCATCCATCACCGGCATCTTGATGTCGGTGATCAGGATATCCGCCGCCTGCCGCGTGAACGCCTCCAACGCATCCTTGCCGTTGCCGTGCTCCGAAGAGATCATCAGATCCAGCGCTTTCCAATCCACAGATGCCTTGATGCCCGTGCGAATAATCGGCTCATCATCGACGATCATGACACGCAACATGCAGATCACCTCATCTGTTCTTGTGCAAGGACCGGCAGCTGCAGGACGATCAGGAACGTCGTGCCTGCACCTTCACGACTGAAAATATTGATATATGAGTTGGGGCCGTAATACAGCTTGACGCTTTCGACCAGATGCTTCAGGCCGATACCCACTCCCTGGCCATCCTCGTTCATCGCGCGGCGGATCTCCGCCAGCCTCTCCTGCGACATCCCCATACCGTTGTCGGAGACGACGATCTCCAGCGTCCCGCTCGTCTTCGTCAGGATGATATTGATCTGCCCGTTCAGCTCAAGCGGTACGAAGCCGTGGTAGACGGCATTTTCCACCAGCGTCTGCAGGAGCATGCGGGGGATCTCGAAGCTTCGCACCTGATCATGCACCGTGATGCGAAGTTCAAACTTCAGGTTGTAGCGAAGCTCGAGGATGCGGATATAGGTTCGGACGATATCCAGCTCCTCGTCGATCGTGATGAAGTGCCCCTTCTTGCCCATATTCAGTTCCAGCAGTCGGATGAGCGTCGATATGGCCTCATCGGCTTCTCGATGATGCTGGAACTTGACCAGCCAACGGATGGTGCTCAGCGTATTGTACAGAAAATGCGGATTGATCCGGTGCATCACCGCCCGCAGCTCTGCTTCCTGCTTCTGCGCCTGCTCCATCCTCACCTGTTCGATGAGGGACTCGATATGGTCCAGCATGGTGTTGAATTGCTTGCTCAGATCGCCTATCTCATCCGGCGAGGATACCTGCGTGCGCACCTTCAGATCGCCGCCCTCCACCCGCTTCATCTGCTTCGTCAGCAGCTTGATCGGCTGCAGGATCCTCGTCGACAGGAGCATGCCGATGAGGATACCGATCACCGTAAAGCACAGGAAGGAGAACAGGATCGTCCGCTGCAGCGAATCGAGCGGTTCGGTCAGCTCATGCACGGGAACGGTGCCGACGGTGAGCCAGCCATTGTCGAGCATGCGTTTGACGCCGTAGTACAGCTGGCCATCCTCCTTGTACTCGAATTCCGCATAGGGTTCATGGACGATGCTCTGATAGAGCTCCTCGCTCGCGATCCGCTTGCCGACCTGCGACATGTCCTGGCTGATCATCACCACTCCGTCTGCATCGGTGACGAAGAAGGCTCCCGTCCGCCCGAGCTGGATCTGCGAGATGATGTTCAAGAGCGCCTCCCCGTCTATATTGACGATGAGCAGCGCGATCGTCGACAGATCCTCGAAGTTCTTCATCACCCGCGTCACCGGCAGCACAAGCTCCATCCGTTGCGCGCCCTGGCTGCTGAGCGGATCATATTGCAAAGGCAGCCAGTTCAGGCTGCCGTCCCGCGCGATCGTCTCTCCCAGCCATTCCTGCTTGTCAAGCGGGTATTGCGCGAGCCGGCTAGGGGTGAACGTGCCGCTGCCCCAGCTCGTTCCCTCGCTTCGCACGATGTAGATCAATTTGACATAAGTACTCGAGTAAGCCAGGTTGTTGAGGTAACTGGTGATATAAATGTTGTTGTCGTTCATTTCCTCATAGGGCAATTCTTTCATCATGATGGCGGTCTGGATGCTCGTATTGTTGTAGATGATGTCCGAGATGTCCTGCCCGGAGCTCAGGATCGACGTAAGTGAGTCCGCAGCCTGCCTCGCCAGCTGCCCGGTGGAATGACGTACATTGGCACGCACGGTATCGGAAGAAACAATGAAGAAGGACATGCTTGTAAAGATCATCGGCAGGATGATGACCAGAACGATCAGCAGGATCATCTTCGTCGAGAATCGTTTCATGACAGGAATCGCTCTTGTCATGCCAGCCTCCACCATTTGTCCATATTGACTTGCGCCCCATGTTGCATCTGTAGTCTCATTATAAAATCACCCATTATATTCCACAACAACCATATCCCAATATTTCAGAGATGGCAGCGTAAATTCCAGATTGCCGTCGTTCTGCCTGAAATCCAACGGCTGGGCCGAACCCTGCAGCCGATCGGGACTTGCCATCCAGACGCGGCTGACCTCGCGCGATGTCTCCAGCCTGATGCGAAGATCGGTTCGAACGGCTGGTTCCGTCTGCATGCCGTGGGAGTCCTGCCAGTCCATATGCACTGCATCGGTAAAATTGATCAGGTGAACGATCAGCCTGTCTTCCTTCTCCCGCGCAAACGCCCAAACTGCGCCGCGCTCCGCCCGATCTGACACCGCGATATCATCGGAGGCGACATCCAACCCAGCCGGCTTCACTCCATCACGCAGCAGGTTCTGATAGGCGACCAGGAAATCGTAATAGTGCACGAGCCGCTCATACAACAGATCCGGGACCGTCAGATTGCGGTTCGGGAAATACTCCTTGCCCAGCATGCTCTCACCCAGCTCGATATGCGCTCCTCCGGAGGCGAAGATGACCGCGTCTGTCAACAGCACCCCCGGAGTGTTGAACTCGCCTCGTCCATCGGCCAATGCATAATTCATATAGGCGGCGAGCACCGAGTTCAGCCGATAGCCGGAGTAGTTCCAGTTCGTCTCGATGATATCCTTCAGATTGCGGTAATGCTTCATCGACCAAACTTCGGTGTACAGGAAGTCGACCGGTGCCTGGGCGATGTGCGGCTGCCCGTATTGATCGACAGCGTTCAGCACGATCGACACGCCGAGCTCCTCCTTGGCGCGCTCGATAAATGGCCGATACGTCTGGTCGAGGTGTACGCGGTTGCCCTCGAAGTCCCACCGCACACCGCGATCGCCGAGCTGATCCATATGCCAGCCGTCGAAGGGCAGGTAGGTGAACACGTCCCGATGCTGGCCGATGATGTACTCCTGCCATTCTTGATTGGCCGGGTTGTTGAGCATAATGTCGCTCGCCCAGGACGACGGCAGAGGATGTTTGTCCTGCACCCCGCCTTCCATATCCATGAACAGTCCCCATTCCCTGCGCACCCCGTCCAGCTCCGCATCCTCGTACGAGCCGAAGATCAGGTTGTAGTGCATCGCCTTTATGCCCCGCTCATGCAGCAGCTCGATATAGCGCAGCACCGTATCCCGCGACACCTGGCGATTCGCGATATCCGGCCATGATTCAGCCAGCTTCCCGTCCACCAGCTTGACCGGCCGGTGATGCTTGTTCTTCCAGTCATAGAACTGGATGCCATTGAGATGGAACCGGTTCAGCCGGTCAACGATCGCTTGCTGCTCCTCGGCTGACATCTCCGGATATTCGGCAAGGTATCCGTAGCGTGGGAATCTGCTCCAGTCGCTGGACACATCGACGCCGATGTTCTGTTGGTCGACGATCACTCCACCCCGCTCATAGAACACCTCCGCCATATACCCGGTATAATCGGCCTCCGGCGGCTCCCATTCCCAGCTGATCATCGCCCCGTCACTCGCCAGCTGCGTGATCTTCTGCGCAGCAATCACCTCGTTCAGATGCTTGTAGCGGACATGCAGCTCGCCATCCGCGGGCTGCTGGCGGAAGCTCAGGCTGAAACGCACGGGCTCGCCCGGCGCATAACGCGCCTTGTCCGTATGAAGCGCTCTGAGCCATTCCCGGCTGGACTCTTGCGTAATCCGAATGTCCTCCGTTCTCACCCCATTTGCCTCGCAGCCTGCCATGCCGAACACCGTCGCCACCCCCAACAATCCTGTTAGCCATATGTTTCGGATCATATCTCTCACTCCCATATTCGCTTGTCGCTTGTCTGGGCTCCATCCTCAAGTCTGCTTCGCTTAATGTGCAGTCTGTTGATCGGTTGACCTCACCTGGCCCAGACTGTTGGACGATTCCCCTCCTGAGAGCCGATGCGGTTACCCTTTCACTGCCCCGTCATTGTAGCCGCTCTGCACGAATTTCTTCTGGAACGTGATATAGACGAGCACAACCGGGAGGAGCGCAATCACCGAAGCGGCGAACACCCAGCTGTAGTTGGTCGCATGCTGGTCGTGGAACATCATCAAGGCGATCGGCAGCGTGCGCATCACCTCGCTCTTGATGATCGTCAGCGCGAGGAAGTACTCCTCCCAGGTGCCCTGGAACGAGAAGATCGCCAGTGTCCCGAGCGCAGGCAGCGACTGCGGCAGGTAGATATGCCAGAAGATCTTGAAGTTGCTGCCGCCGTCGATCATCACCGATTCCTCCAGCTCCTTCGGGATGCCTTCGAAGAAGCCGCGCAGGAAGAACGTCGAGCCGACGACACCGCCGCCGATATAGATGAGCCACAGACCGGCGTATGTGTTGACGAGGCCCAGGTTCTTGATGATGATGAACTGCGGGATGATATTGATCACGCCCGGGATCATCATCGTCAGCAGGAACAGGCGGAACAGCGCCTCCTTGCCGGGAAACTGAAATCTCGCGAACCCGTAGGCGGTCAGGGCGCCGAGGAACAGGCCGCCAGCCATCGATACGGCGGTCACGACTGCGCTGTTCAGGAAGTAGCGGGCGAAGTGGTTGCGATTCCAGACGATCTGGTAGTTATCCAGATTCGGCACTGCAGAGAAGATCTCATAGGGACGCGGCAACGTATAGGCCCCCTTCACGAAGGTGGTCATGATCATGTACAGGAAAGGAAAAATGAACACGACGACGCCCATCAGCAATACCGCATAGATCACCAGTTGCCACACTTTGCTTCTGACTCTCATGTTCACCTCTCCCTACAACAACCGCTGTTGCCCGATTTTCTTCATCTGCGTATAGGTCAGCAGGAAGACCGCGAACCCCATCATCACGCTCATCGCCGACGCGTAGCCGAAGTTGAAGTTGGTGAACGCCTGGGTATACATCAGGCTCGGGATGACCTGGGTCTGATCCATCGGTCCGCCCTTCGTGATGAAGTACACCTGCGGGAAGATGTTGAACGCGCCGTTCACCAGATTGATGAGCACGAAGATCGTCACAGGGCCGAGCATGGGCAGTGTGATATGGCGAAATTGCTGTACCGCTCCTGCGCCATCGATCTCTGCCGCCTCGTACAGGTCGAGCGGGATGCCCTGCAGCGCCGCCAGATAGATCACGACTCCCCAGCCGACCGTTTTCCAGATATGGAACAGCCAGATGACGATCATCGCCGTCCAGTAGTTCTGCAACCATCCGATCGGTTCGCTGATCCAGCCGAGCTTCGTGTACAGGAGGTAGTTGATGAATCCATACTCCCCGGAAGCAAACAGGAACCGGAACAGGAAGGCGACGACGATCCAGGAAGTGATGATGGGCAGATAGTAAATGGTGCGGAACACCAGCTTGAATCGGACAAATTGCATATTGATCAGCACCGCGAAGAACACCGCCAGGAACCAGTTGATCGGTACCGTGAAGAGGACGTTGAGAAACGTATTTCGGATGGCGATCAGAAACTTCTGATTCGGGTCCTCAAAGGCGTATCTGTAGTTATCGAGGCCGACCCAGGTGTTCACTGCATTCGGCATGATGCTGTAATCCTGAAAGCTGATCAGGATGTTCTGGATCATCGGATAGATGACGAACACCGATGTGCCGAGCACGCCAAGGGCCAGATAGGGCAACGCTTCCCCCCATTGCCGGAGACCTCGGCGCAGATGGATGTACGCGCTTGCGGACGTACCTCTGCCGGCGGCCCCCCTCGGCAGTTGATCGCGATTAGTAGCGGACATGCTATCCTCCTCCCAGGGAAGAAAACTGCTTCACCGGCTTCGCAGCCTGGGTGAAGCAGTTTTCCGGCTTATTTACGCGTCCAGGTGCCGGTGTTACTCCTTCAGGATCGCTTCGATCTGCTGCGTTGCCTGATTCAGCGCCGTGGTCACATCGCTTTCGCCACGCAGCACCTTCTCGACGGCGAGGTTGAAGATGCCTTCCATCTCGCCCCATTGCGGGTTCGGCGTCCGCGGCAGGGCGGTTTCCAGCTGCTCGACATACTCCTTCATATATGGCACTTCGAGGAAGGTCGGTTCGTTCGCCGCCTTGATGTTCGTCGGGATCATCCCGACCTTGGACATGATCTTCTGCGGCTCCTCACCGAGCATCCACCTGGCGAATGTCCAGGCTTCCTCCGTATGTTTGGAACCGGTGAAGATGACGAGATTCTCGCCGCCGATGACCGAGTGTGAGCCGGCGGGACCGGCGGGGATGAGACCGCGCACCGTATCGCGCAGCACATCGAACTCCTCGCTCGCCTCGCCCATCAGAATGCTGTAGAACCATGGACCATCATCGATCATGAGGTATTCATGCTTCTTCATGCCGTCCCAGGTTGACGGCTCCCCGCCCAACACTGCCGGGATGATCAGCCCTTCCTCGTGCCACGCTGCGATCGTTTCCACTGCCTGGATGCTCTCCGGGCTGTTCAGGTAACCCTCCACTTGGCTGAAATCATCGTTCGTCAGCTTGCCGCCGAGGCTCCAGAAGTACGGCAGGAGCGCCCAGGCGTGCACACCGCTGATGCCGATACCTGGCAGCTTGCCGTCTTTCACCAGCTGCCTCGACACATCCGCCAGCTCTTGCATCGTCGTCGGCGGATTGCTGAGGCCCACGCTCTCCAGCACCTTCTTGTTGTAGATGGCGACCTTCGTGTTCGTGTTCAGCGGCAAACCATAATAATCCCCGTTGTAATAGTTGGTCGACATCGGACCTTCGAACAGCTGTGCCTTCAGTTCCTCAAAGCCATCCAGTTCGTTCACCTTCTGCAGCGCACCCAGCTTCGCAAACTCCGGCACCCAGATGATATCCATCCGCATCAGATCAGGCGCAGCTCCTCCTGCTACACCGGCGATCACCTGCTGCTTCAGCCCCTCATAGGGCATGCGTGTGATATTCAGCTCGATGTTTGGATGCTCGGTTTCGAACAGCGGCTTGATCTCTTCCAGGAGCACCTTCTCTTCCGCGTCGCTGTACGTATGCCAGTATTCCAGCACAACCTTTTTCGCGGCTTGCCCGCCTGAACCGCCCGAACTTCCCGAACCGCCTGAGCCTGCGGATGATGGTCCGCCGCCCGAGCTGTTGCCGTTCCCCCCGTCGGATCCGCAGGCAGCGATGGCCAGTACGAGCATCACTGCCAACACAGTCAGCATCATTCTCTTCAACATCGTCAGACCTCCTCATAACGCAGAGATAGA
>Ga0006571J49611_1012310_pt1 | contig 10272 bp, 10 predicted proteins | sample HigsolmetaAR201R_FD_49611 | JGI IMG/M metagenome (IMG submission 49611) | reverse complement strand
CGGGCTCGTCCGGTTGCATCGCCCCCTCGCCTGCGCCTCGTCAAACCATCGGGTCGACCCTGACCATGGATGCTGCTCGTCGTCGTGCGCTCCTGCAGATCCACTTCTGCGTGCTCTTGTGGGGATTCACGGCGATCCTCGGCAAGTTGATCTCGCTCGCTGCGCTGCCGCTCGTGTGGTGGCGCATGCTCGTCGTGTGCGGATCGCTGCTGCTCGTGAAGGCCTTCTGGCGGGGGCTGCGGGAGATGACCCGCAAGCTGATCTTCATCTTCTGCGGCATCGGCTGCATCGTCGCGTTGCACTGGCTGACGTTCTATGCGTCGATCAAGCTGTCGAACGCCTCGGTGGCGGCGACCTGCATGGCCCTTGCGCCCGTGTTCATCGCGTTCGTCGAACCGCTCGTCGTGCGACGCCGCTTCGACATGACCGAGCTGCTCTTCGGACTGTCCGTGATTCCGGGCGTTGCCTTGGTAGTGGGCGGTACGCCGAGCGGCATGCGGCTCGGTATTGCGGTCGGCGTGCTCTCGGCGTTCTTCGTCGCCGTCTTCAGCTCCTTGAACAAGCGCTACATCGCAAGCTCCTCCGTGTTGACGATCACCGGCATCGAGATGGGCGCCGGCGCCCTCTTTCTCACCGCGGCGAGCGGCTTGTTTCCAGGAACGCCGCTCTTCGTCGTGCCCGAATGGCGCGATGCGTTGCTGCTGCTCGTGCTTTCGTTCGGCTGTACGTCGCTGCCGTTTGCCTTGTCGTTGGTCGCGCTGAAACAGCTCAGTGCATTCTCGACGGCGCTCGCCGTGAACTTGGAGCCGATCTATTCGATCGTGCTCGCGATCCTGCTGTTCGGTGAACAGCGCGAGCTTGGGGTGAGTTTCTACGTCGGCGTCGCGATCCTGCTCCTCGTCGTGTTCACTCACCCGCTTTGGGCCGAACGCGCAGCGACGCGGCGCGCAACCGCGGCGACATCGCCTGCGGCGCGCGACGCTAACGCCGCTGCAGCAGCTGATCGACCCGATCGCGGTACGAACGGCTCAGCTTGATTTCCTGGCCGTTGTCGAGGGAGAGGAAGTACTCGCCGTTGGTGTGAGGACGCAAGCGGCGCACGCGATTGACGTTGACGATCGTCGAGCGGTGCACGCGCTGGAACATCTCCGGATCGAGAATGGCTTCGAGGGACTTCATCGTCTCGCGCAGCACGTAGGTGCGCCCGTCGGCGTGCACGCACATGTAGTCGCCGGCCGCATCGATCCAGTCGATCGAACGCACGTCGAGCCGCACCGTGCCCGACTCATCGCGGATCGGCAGCACCTGCGGATAGCGCTTGACGGCGACCGTCGCGCCGAGCTGCTCCTTGAGCACGTTGGGATCGAGCGCACCGCTTCCTTGAGTGGCCGCGATGAGCTGCATGAGCTTCTCGCGCTGCGCGAGCGCCGTGCGCTGCTCCCAGTGCGCGCGGATCCGATCGAGCGCCTGCAGGAAGCGCGCATCGTTGATCGGCTTGAGCAAATAGTCGAGCGCCTGCGCTTCGAAAGCATCGAGCGCGTAACGATCGTACGCGGTCACGAACACCGTCATCGGCAGCAGCTCGTGCGGCACGCGCGCGAGCACGTCGAATCCCGACAGTCCCGGCATCTGGATGTCGAGGAACATGAGGTCCGGTTTTTCCTTGGTGATCGTGGCGATCGCCTCGCGGCCGTTGCCGCATTCGGCAACGACGGCGATGTCGGCATGTTTCTGCAGCCGCAGGCGGATGCCGCGCCGTGCGAGCTCCTCATCGTCCACGAGTATCGCGCGAATCGGTGTGTCAGCCATGATCCATACCTCGATTCGTCGCCGCGTCGCTTCAAGATCGCTGGCTCAGCTCCATCGTGCGTGCGGCGAGCTCCTTGCGGGACAACGTTTCGAATGGATTGCGCTCGGGGGTCGCAGGCGCGCTGCCGCGCGCGGCCCGCTCGACGGGGAACGTAAGCGCGACGCGCAAGCCCGGCTCGGTGTTGGTCACGCTCACCTGACCGCGCTCGGCGTAGAGCACGCGTAACCGCTCGCAAGTGTTGCGGATACCGACGCCGCGGCCGTTTTGAATGCGCGAAGTGTCTTTGAGGCCGGGCCCGTCGTCCGCGACTTCGAGCTGCAGCATGCCGCCCGTTACGTGCGCGCCGATGCGAATGCGTCCGCCTTCCTCGCGCGGCGAGACGGCGTACTTGATCGCGTTCTCGATGAGCGGCTGCAAGAGCAGGCTCGGCATCAGCACGTCGGTCGCCGAGTCCTCGATGGCGAATTCGATGGTCAGCCGTTCGCCGAAGCGCATTTTCTCGATGTTGAGATACAAGTCGAGCGCTTCGATCTCCTGCGCGACGGTCACCTTCTTCATCGGATCCTGATCGAGCGTATAGCGCAGGAACTCCGACAGGCCGGTGACGGCTGCATTCGCCGTCGAATTGCGATTGTCGAGAATGAGCGTCGAGATGGCGTTGAGCGTGTTGAACAGAAAGTGCGGGTTGAGCTGGTAGCGCAGCATCTTGAGCTGCGCCTCTTGCGCGAGCGCCGAGGCACGCAGCGCCGCTTCACGTTCGTGCTGCATCGATTCGTAGTAGCGCACCCCGAAGTACAGGCCCATCCAGCACGCGATGAGATAGGTCGATTGAATGCCGCCGCTGAAGAGCTCGGTCCAGTAATCGATCTGCTTCGAGGGGTCGTACCGCTGATACGCCCAATTGACGCCGACTCGCCAGACGAGCGCATCGATGTAGGCGACCGCGAGCGCAACCGGCACCATGACCTTGAGGGACCGTCCCCACAGCCAACGGCAGATGTAGCGCAGCGGCGCGCTCACGATGAGGCCCCACACCGTCGTGATCAGAATGACCTGGGTGTAGGCGATCGGCTTGCCGTAGAGCAGCGCGCCGAGGTACTGCGAAAAGGCGTAACCCGTCCAGCCGACGGCATGCAACGACCAGAACAAGAGGTCGCGATTCTTCTTGAGATCGGGCAGGGTCATGCGCTGTGCTCGGCTCGGCCGCTTCGGGCAAGAAGCTCCTGAGTACCACACTGTAAGCGTCGGCGTACGGAATAGGTTTCCGTCCGCCGTTTCGGGCGCACGCCTCGTCGCAAAGCGTCCGTTACGGCCCGGGCGCCGCCCGGGTTACCGGGGGCCGGCCAGCCGCTGCTCGAGCCACGCGGCGATATCCGCGATCTCCTGCATGCATACCTGGTGCTCCATCGCGTAGCTCTTCCATTCGACCGGGTAGCCCATGCCGCTCAGCAGATCGTGCGAGAGCCGGCCCGCGAGCGGCGGGACGATCGGATCGAAGTTGCCGTGGCACATCAGGATCGGGGTGTGCCGGTTGGCTTCGGCAGCCTGCTGCGCCAACGTGTCGCGCAGGGGCAGGTACGTCGACAGCGCGAGAATGCCCGCAAGCGTCTGACCGTATCGCAGGCCCGTGTGCAGCGCGATCGCGCCGCCTTGGGAGAAACCCGCGAGCACGATGGCGCTCGCCGGCACGCCGCGCGCCAGCTCGCGCTCGATGAAGCGGTGCACCGTACGCTCCGATTCACGAATGCCGGCGTCGTCTTCCAGGCGCGTGATCTCGAAGCTGCGAATGTCGTACCAGGCGCGCATGACATAGCCATTGTTGATCGTGACCGGGCGCTGCGGCGCATGCGGGAAGACGAAGCGTGCCGCCACTGCGCTAGAAAGCTTGAGTTCCTCCACGATGGGCACGAAGTCGTAGCCATCCGCGCCGAGACCGTGCAACCAGATGACCGCGGAGGTGGCAGGCGCGGCGGGTTCGAGGACGACGGCTTCTTCCGATTCGTGGGACGTATAGGGCATGGTGCTGAGTTCGAACGACGCGTGGCGCACGCGGCGTGACCGCAGCGTGCGGCGAATGAAACGAGCGGCAATGCTACCGCAGCGGCGGGACGCGCGCTCAGGCGACTTGCTTGATCAGCAGCTCCTTCATGGCCGCTTGCAGCTCCGCCATATCGAAGGGCTTGCGCAATTGCGGCGCGTCGCCGACCGCGGCACGCAGCGCGTTGCTGTCGGCGTAGCCCGAGACGATGAGAATGCGCAGCTCAGGCTGCAGATCGCGGGCGATGCGCGCGACTTCCGCGCCGTTGATGCCGGGCATCGCGAAGTCCACGATGAGCACATCGAAGGCTTGCCGGTGCAGCAGCTCGACTGCGGCGTTGCCTTCCGATGCCTCCGTGACTTGATAGCCGAGCGTGCGCAACGACTCGGTCATGAAGCGGCGGACGAGCCGATCGTCGTCGACGACGAGCAGCGCGCACGCTTGCCTCCTCCCCGGAGGCAGCCGGCGATTCGTGTGCGTGCGGTCGCGTGGACGGCACCCAAGTGCTCTCGCACGCGCGCGGCAGCGTCAGACGCACCGTCGTGCCTTTTCCTACGGCGCTGTCGATCGCGAGCGTGCCGCCGCTCTCGCGCACGACGCCGTAGACCTGCGAGAGACCGAGCCCCGTACCTTGGCCGATCGGCTTCGTGGTGAAGAAAGGCTCGATGGCGCGCAAGCGCACTTCTTCGGGCATGCCGCAACCGGTGTCGCGCACCTCGATATCGACGTAATCGCCCGGTGCCAGCCCCCGTTGTTCGCCCGATACCGGGCGGGCGGTGATGGTGAGCGTGCCCGCGCCGTTCATGGCATCGCGCGCGTTGACGGCCAGATTGAGCAGCGCAAGCTCGAGCTGATTGGCGTCGCTCACGACGGAAGTGGCGTCGGGGTCGATTGCGATCTCGATCTTGATGGCAGGTCCGACGGACTGCGCGAGCAACCCGCTCATGCCGTTCAATAGCCGCTGTAGATCGATCCGGCGAATCGCCATGCGCTGTTCACGAGAGAACGCGAGCAGCTGCGCAGCCAGCTTGGCCCCGCGACGAGCGCCTTCGAGCGCATTGGCCGCGAGCCGCTGCAGACGTTCGTCGCCGGCGGCACGCGCGTGGATCATGTCGAGGTTGCCGATGATCGCGGTCAGCAGATTGTTGAAGTCGTGGGCAATGCCGCCGGTGAGCTGACCGACGGCTTCCATCTTCTGCGATTGCTTCAAGACCTCTTCGGCGCGGCGCCGCTCGGCCATGATGCGCAGGATGAGCACCACGAGAATGCCGCCGAGCACGGTGGCGCCGAGCCCGGCCAGGGCCGCCACCATGATGGACCACGTGATCGGCCCATCGATGAGCGCCGACGGCACGGCGACGTGAGTGGACCACTGCGTGCGCGCGGAGGTGTCATGCGCGCTATAGCTCTTGTGCCCGCCCTCGGTTTCGCCCAGATAAGACCCGCGCGGCCGCTGCGCGAGCGCCTCCCGGATGACGCCAGGTGCAGGCGTGCCGACCGTGTCGGCTTGTTCGTCGCTGCGCGCAACGATGAAGCCGCGGCGATCCACCAGCACCGCCGTCGCTTCGCTCGGCACGATCGAGCGCAGAATCGCGTGAAAGACTTCGGCACGGATCGCTGCGCCGAGCACGTATGGAATATGTCCGTCATCGTGGACGGGGACGTAGAGCCAGACGACGGGTTCCCCGTTGCGCTCGACGTCTCCGACCCAGTCTCCCTGTGCGGCAAGCACGTGTCCGACGGCATCCACGTGGAGCGGCGCAAGCGGAGCGCCGCTTGCTTTTTCGAAGCTCTCCAGCCGCTCGAGCTGCACCGGATCGAGCAACTGCACCGTCACCCAATCCACGTTGCCGGCGAGCAGACTATTCGCATGCGCGCGAAAGGCGTTCCAATCTTCTTCCTTGAGGGCGGACGATTCGGCGAGCACGTGCAGCACGGCAAGGTCGCGCTCGATGCGCGCATCCACGAGCGCCATCGCATGTTCGGCGCGGGTGAGATTCGTCCGTTCGAACCGCTCCCGTTCGCTGCGATGCAGGTAGAACACCCCGAGCGCCGCAACGACCACCGTCGGGAGGATTGCGGCCGCGCCGAGCGCGACGAGCGAGCGCCGAAATACCTTCATTGGTTGTTCTCTTCCCTAGAGCCGCCGCCGTGGTGCAGCGAGTCCAACTCGTCCACAGCGCGCAAGTGTATACGACGAAGTCGCGCTTAGCGCGGGGCGTCAGTGGATGGGATGGCCTAAGAGGACTACAGACGATTCGGCAGCAGGCTGCTAGCATCGCTGCCAAATCACCAGGGAGAAGGCACGCGCAGCCAGCAGCCGCGCCGAAGAATCATGCGCTCACGACTCATGCATGCCTGCGCGGCCTGCGCGACGTTCTGCGTCGTGGCGGCAGCATATGGGCTGACGACCGGCGTGCCGGTCGAGCGCTTTCATGTTGCGCTCTGGAGCGCGGCAGGCGTCGCCTCTTATATCGCGCTTTCTTACTTGTTCGGTTTCGACCCGTATCGCTCGCGCGTGGCCAGTGGCACGCGTCTTTGGGTACGTTACGTCGATCGCTGGGAGCTGCGTTCGGGACAAGCGACGCTGGCGATGCTCGGCTTGATGGTGGTGTGCGCACGACTCTTCGATCCGTCGCGCTTCGTCGCTGCGGTCGTCAGCAGCACATTGTCTGCCTGGACCTATTTCACTTGGCGGCTCTACGCCGGGGGATACGACATCAAATAACACACGCTGCGCCAGGTAGAGGCCGCCGAGCATCAGAGGAGCGGCCGGCTTTCGGCAACGCGTCGCCTGTGATATTCCACCCGAGCGTGATTGTCACGAGAGAAGAAGTCACTCCGGGAAGTGCATCCTGCAGCGCCTGAGGTCGTGAGGGGGCTCATGGAGACTCGACGGCGCATCCCGGAGTGACAACCGATCGCAGCATGCGGTGCGCTCAGTGAGCGGCCGCTGCCATCTGCGGCAAGGCGCCCTTGAGCATCACGCTCTTGCCATCGCTGCTGACGATGCAAGTCGCGGCTGCAAACGTCTTACCCGAACGAGCGCCTTTCGCTTCGAGCGTGATGCGTTGCGCACGCACGCCGGTGAACGGGCTCGTCGCATCGATCTTGCGAATGCGCACCGTGCGATCCTTCGGCACGTGCTGCGCGACGAAGGCATCGATGCATGCATTCATCACGTCGTCTGCGCGCGCAGCAGGCGTGCCGAGCGCGAGCGCAACCGCCGTCGTCGATACCAAACTCAAGACTCGCTTGTTCATCGTCGTGACCTCCAATAGTGGGCGACGATGTCAATCTATGAATGCTGCTCGCATCTCACAAACGATCATTCTTGAGGCTTGCATCGAAGAAATTCATGCGGCGGCTCCGAACTCTTGCACGATCCAATCGGTCAATGCCTGGATGTCGGCGCGCTCGGCATCCTGGGTACGCAGGATCAAGTAATAGCTCTCGCCGGTGTGCAGCTCGGTGTCGAACACCTTGGTGAGCGTGCCTTGCGCGAAGCGTTCATTCGCAAGACGCGTCGAGACGAGCGCGATGCCGGCGCCGTGCTCGGCTGCTTCGGCGGCCGCGTACATGGTGTCGAAACGCAGAATCTTCTTGGGGCGCAGGGTCACGCCGAGCGCTTCGCTCCATTGCTGCCAGCCGTTGCGGCGTGCCTCGTGCACGATGAGCGAATGCTCGTTCAGATCTTCGACGCGCTTGACCGGAAGCCGCTCGAGCAGCGCGGGCGCAGCCGCCGGCACGAACGACTGCGAGAACAATCTGTGCGCGGCATAGCCAAGCTCGGGTGCAGTGCCGACGATGATGGAAAGATCGGCATCGGCCGGATGCGACTGCTGCGGCGCGAGCACCGTGTTGATGTGAATGTCGGTATCCGGTTGGCGATCGAGAAAGCGCTGCAGCCGCGGCAGCAGCATCTCGGTCGCGAAGAACGGCGGCACGTGCAGGCGCACGACGCCGCGGCCGTGACTGATGCGCAGTTGCTCCGTAACCGTTTCGAGCCGCGCGAACACCTCTTCGACGTGACGCAGGTAATTCTTACCGGCTTCGGTCAACGTGATCGATTGCGGGCCGCGTTCGAACAGCGTAATGCCAAGCTGCGTCTCGAGCGTCTTGATCTGATGGCTGACGGCGGAAGGCGTGATGAACAGCTCTTCCGCAGCCGCTTTGAAACTGAGCCGCGTGGCGGCCACCTGGAAGGTCTTCAGGAACTTGAGCGAAGGCAGGCGCATACGATGCACCTCCGAGAATGAGAGCGATTAGAGCCGGACGGATCCCGAGATCAGCACATGCCCGACAGGCGCGGGTCGGCGGAACAGAACTTCGCGACAACAAAGCTCATGCAGTCCATGGCTCGAATGGAACGATGATCGATACCCGAGAGCGAGCAAATTGCATGCCGAGACCGGCGTGAAGAGCAGGACAAGCGGCAGTCCGCTGAAACGCTCGCTCAGTAGCGCATCTGCGCCGTCATGGCGCGGCAAATGAACGCATCTGCGCCGTGACGGTGCGCGCGCAGCGCAGCGCGCGAACGAAAAGTACCCATCCGGACAAGCGGATGCCGTCGCGCGGTGCGCAATATTGCGTCAGGCGACGCTGTCGTTGCCGTAAACGAGCGGTACCGCGGCTTCGGGCGTCAGCACACGAAACGTGAAGCTCTCTTGGAGATAGAGCAGCACGGACGTGCTCGTGTGATCGAGATAGCCGATCGAAAAATCCTGTCCGACGGTGAGCTCGAAATCGCCGCCGCGCAGGCTCAGCACGACGGCGCCGTCCGCGGCAGGCGCCCAGACGATGGGGCCGTCGAGCAGCTCGCGCACGTGATTGATGATCGGATAACCGCGCGTCGTGCTGCGCGTAAGGCCCGTGTAACAGCGCGGCCCCAGGGCGATGCCGTACGGGCCTTCCACGCCTTCGCTGCGCAGGCGATGCGTGGCTTCGGCCACGATGTCGGGATAGTGCTCATAGCTTTCCGGGATCGTCAGCGCCCGCTGCCGCGCAGCCGGGAAGATGCCTTCGATTCCCGCTGCCCGATAGCCCTGGAAGATGGCGCGATCCTCGGCGATGGCGGCCGCGCGGGCGGCGTTGCGCACAGGATCCAAGTCGGCATCGCGTGCGCCGCGGCCGATGGCGTCGATTTCATCGCGCGAGAGCTCGAACGGAATGCGGATCTCGATCAGCGGTTGCGACAGCCGCATCCGAGTGACCACGCCGTCTTGCAGCGCTTCGGTGAGCTTTTCCGTTCGCCCCGTCGGAATGGCCGCTGCGTCCCAACCGAGCGGCCCGACGAAGTCGACGAAGCGGCGCGCTGCAAGCAGGAGCTTGAGCGTGCGCTTCGCTTCGGCATCGATCTCCGCCCAAGCCGCATCGTGAATCGGCGCTTGTTCGCGCAACAGCGGATTCATGGCCCAACCCTCGTCGTGCGCAGGCTGCCGATTCCGAGCGAGCCGTCGTTGCTGCTGCGCGCGTCGCCGTTGGCCGCAGCCTGATCGCCGGCCTCTTCGATCTCGAGCACCGGTCGGTCGGTGAAGAGATACGTGCGCAGATGCTCATCGAACGCAGGATCGTGACGCCGCAGCCATTCGAGCGTCATGGCTGCGTGTTCCTTTTCTTCGTCGCGATTGTGTCTGAGGATGGCCTTGAGCTCTGCGTCCCGTGCCGCTTCGAGGCGCTGGTCGTACCAGTCGATCGCTTCGAGCTCTTCCATGATCGAGACGATCGCACGGTGTCTGTCGATCGTCGCGGCGCTGAGTTGTTCGGGATTTTCGTGAAGCGTCGCGCTACTGCCGGCCATAGAGCTCGATCCTCCGCTAATCGACGACGATTCGACGTCGCGGCGAGTGCCCGCGGCGTCGGCTGATTGCTTGCAGCTCATTACGCGCGAGCGGCCGTAGTGTTCCGGGCGGGCTGCCGGTAGGTATTTTCCGTGTGGCCGAGTCACGCAACGGTCACGCCGCGGCAGCGGGTCGAGGACGTCGAGCGGCGTGCGCGGCGATCCAGCTTTCTTTGCGCCTTCCGCGCTTGCGTCGCCACGCTCCGATCCTCTATTAGTGAGCCGTGTTCGAGCTGCTCTTCACTCATCCGCTCTGGGCGTATCGAACCGGCACTTTCGCGTTTGCGAATGCGTGGCCGCTTTGGATGCTCGCAGCCCTGATCGTGCTCGGCTGGGCCGTCATCGCCCTGTCGCTCATGCGCCGTCGGGCGCTCGGTTGGCGGATGTTGGTGCCGATCGGCATCTTGCAGGGCTTGTTCGTCGCGGCCCTGGCGGTGCTGCTCTGGCGGCCGGTCCTCAATGTCGAGCGGGTGCGCGATCGCGAGAACGTCTTGGCGATCGCTATCGATGCTTCCGCGAGCATGGCTTTGCCCGACGAGGCGATGGGCGATGCGCCGCGCTCCAGATTGCAGCGTGCGGTGGCTG
>Ga0006571J49611_1012941_pt1 | contig 10507 bp, 8 predicted proteins | sample HigsolmetaAR201R_FD_49611 | JGI IMG/M metagenome (IMG submission 49611) | reverse complement strand
GACCATGGTGCCGATGGTATGTGTGCCGTGGCCGTTCTGATCGGCGGGCACCGTTAAGCTATACCGAGGTTCATACCAGTTGTAATCGTGCTTGAACTGCCCTCCACCCAAATTGCCTCGGTAACTCGACTGCAGCGCCGGGTGCGTGTAATCGGCGCCAGTATCGATGCTGCCGATCACCACGCCTGCGCCATCGACGCCGAACTGCTCCCACACTTGCTCGGCACGAATCTTTCGGATATTCCAGCAGATCGGGTCGGTCTGGTGGCATGTGGCGAACGCCGCCGGGGCCGGCGATACCGTGGGCATCGTAAAGGTCGTGTTTGCGCTGATCATCGCCACATCGCTGCGCGCGACCATCGCCTGCGCATCGGCCAAATTGCCATGCACCAGCACGGCGTTCACGATCCAGAAGGGCTGAAAGGGCAGGCCACGTCTACGCAACTCGCGCCGCAGATCGGCCTGATGCGTCTCGGCCCACTGCGTCAACGTCGAATACACGTACTCGCCACGTGCATTCCAATCGCTGATCGTCTCGGCTGCGCTGAGATCCGCCTGTTCTTGCAGAAAAATCAGGAAATCGCTGCGACCATCGCTCGACTCTTGAAACTCCTGCAAGAGTTTACGATCCAGGCGCTCGCGCTGCGGTGGGAGCGGCACCCGTAGCGGGCCGGTCGGCGCGCGACGGGGAGTAGTTTGCGCGGCGGGCCAGGCTTCGTACAGGAGCGGCGTCACTGGCGTGGCCGAAGTGTTGGTGAGCGTAATCGTGTGATTGGCTGTTTGCCCCAGCGTGACCGTAGCAGTGATAGCGCTCGGCGAGACGCTGATCGTAGTAGCGGCACGGACCGCAGGCGTTGACGGCGGTAATAATGCGAGAAGAAGCAATAATGCAATCAAACCAAGGAACGAAGGATAAAAACGCGACGTTGTCAATCGATGCATATTTTGCCTCTTCATATCAAAACCCGTTTAGCAAGCCTTCGAAAATAAGTTAACTGACAGCATAGCATTTTTAGATGCATACTTCAAGGAATCGGGAAACGCTGCAAACTACTGTAAATGGAGATAAACGGTATACCCTACCACTCGCTATTCTTGCTATTCGGTTGTGATGCCCTATTATTTCGAGGATCATGAAGATGAGAGCTTATAACCCTTTACAATCTTTATACTCTTGCGTACAATGGATTGATCGTAACACCCTTTTTTCAGATTGGCGGTTTTTTGATGGTCACCATCGGTCAGTTGATTCAACAGCGTTATCGCCTGATCAAGCCACTCGGCAGTGGCGGGTTTGGTGCGGTCTACCTCGCGGATGACCAGCGCCTCAACCGGTTAGTGGCGATCAAAGAGATGAGTAAAGCGCGGCTGAGCGCCCAAGAGAGCGCTATTGCGCTTCAACTGTTCGAGCGCGAGGCGCTGATGCTTGCGCAACTCGATCACCCCAGCCTAACGCGCGTATGGGACTATTTTCAGGAGGACGAGCACGTTTTCCTGGTGATGGAATATGTGCAGGGCTTATCGCTGCGTGAACTGCTGCGGCAGCACAACGCGCCATTGCCCGAACAGTTCGTGATCGCCTGCGCCATCGAGTTGTGCACCGTGCTGACCTACCTGCACACACAGCAGCCGCCAATCATCTTCCGCGATCTCAAGCCCGCCAATGTGATGGTGACGATCCCCGAAGGCATGACGGTCAACGAGCTCTTGAGCCTACCGGCTGCCGAGTTGCACTTCAAGTTGATCGATTTCGGGATTGCGCGCCTGTTCAAGCAGGGTCAGAGCGGCGACACCGTGGTGATCGGCACGCCCCGGCTACGCTGCGCCCGAACAGTACGGCCAGGGCCAAACCAGCCCGCAGAGCGACATCTACAGCTTGGGCGCCACTATGTTCAACCTGTTGGTCAACCAATCGCCCAACGAATTGCCGTTGCCGAATATCGCCACTATCGCGCCCCATGTGTCGCCGCAACTCGCGTATATCGTGGGGCTCGCTACGCAACTCGAACCTGCCAACCGTTATCCGGATACCGAAACGATGCGTCTTGAATTACAGACGCTACTGACGAAGCCATCATTTCCCTATCTTTCCAGCAGGACAACCTCCAGCGAACTGCGCCCGCCCCGACCAAGCGTGCCCCGTGCGCCCGCGCTCACGCCCAGCCGACCGCAGCAAAGCTCACGCACGCCGCTGCTCCTGCTGATCGCAGGGGTGCTGATCGCGTTGGTGATAGGCGTATTCGCATTGGGAGGGCTTGGCATCTTGTTCATGCCCACCGAACAATCGGCCAGTGCGCCAACCGCTCAGCCACCCCAACCAATCAACGGGGAGTGGTTCCTACCGAATGCGCCGGGCACGATCGCGTTCGGCCAGGCCGAGGAGGATGGCTATACGCTCTACGTAACGAAGCTCGATGGCAACGCGCCACAACTGCTGGATGTCGGAATTGGAGCGATTGCCCCGGCATGGTCGCCCGATGGACGCCTCGCCATCACTAAAATCATCGGCGAACGCCAGGCGATCCTCGTGGGTGAGCCGGATGCGCCGTTCGAGCAGGCGATCACCTCCGACGATCAAAACGCCCGCTACCCGGCTTGGTCGCCTAATGGCCGCCAGATCGCCTTCGCGCTGCGCAGCGAGAACCGCTGGAAGCTAGCGCTCAGCAATCTCGATACCGGGCAGACCACACTCGTGGGGCCGGAGCATGTCGCGTGGATCTCGTGGGTCAACGGCTTGCTGCTGTACGCCGCGCCACCAAGCCCAGGGATGGCGCAGGACATTTTCACGCTCGATGTCAGCGGTACACCCCGCAACCTCACCAACACGCCCGACTTCGAGGAAGATTTCCCGGCTCGCTCGCCCGACGGCAACCGCATCGCCTTTGTGGGCAGTCCGAGCGGCACGGCCAATCTGCCGCAGCGCCAGATTTTTGTGATGAATGCCGATGGCAGCAACCGCGTGCAACTCACTCAAGGGGCCGGGCCGCACACTAACCCCGTTTGGTCGCCCGATGGCCAGTGGATCGCCTATCTCTCCAAGGCGGCGGGCGGCGATTGGCAGGTCTGGGTGATGCGCGCCGATGGCAGCGAGCCTCGTCAACTCACCTTCGGGCCGCAGCAGAAGTTTTACCTGGCCTGGGGGCCGTAACAAAGCGCGTGGCCGCATCCAACGACCACGCGCCCTTTCAACACGATACCTAGCGCGAATCGCGCCACTCCAGCACACGCTTCAATACCGTTGTATCCCACGGCGCATCCCAGTTCAGGATCAAGTGTCGAGCGCCAGCCTCCACCATCGCATCCAGTGTCGAGAGGTCGTTGGGATTCACCGCGCCGACCCGCTCGATCTCCGCCGGATCGCGCCCGATCTCGCGGCACCAGCCATCGAGCACCTCGTTTTTGTGCTTGAACACATCTGGCCCGCCGAAGCCGTGCCACATATCGGCGTACTTGGCGGTCAACTTGAGCGTGACCTTCTCGCCGCCACCGCCGATCAGGATCGGCAGCGGCTGGCGGATCGGCAGCGGATTCAGCTTCGTCAAGCGCTCGCGGATGATCGGCAAAGAGCGCCCGAACTCCTTGAGACGGCTCGCAGCCGTGCCGAACTCGTAGCCATACTCGGTGTAATCGCGCTCGAACCAGCCCGCGCCAATACCAAGGATCAGCCGTCCGCCACTGATGTGATCCACCGTGCGCGCCATATCGGCCAGCAGATTCGGGTTGCGGTAGGTGTTGCAGGTCACCAAACAGCCGACCTCGGCGCGCTTGGTCAACATCGCCATTGCTGTGAGCAGCGTCCATCCCTCGAAATGCGCCCCATCCGGCTCGCCCGATAACGGGTAGAAGTGATCCCAGTTCCAGATCGTATCGACGCCCAACTCCTCGGCGCGCTGCACTGCATCAGCGAACGCCTCGTAGGAAGTGTGCTGGGGCTTCAACTGCACCCCAATGCGAATCCGGCTCATAGCTCAACTCCTTCGCCACCAAGCGCACTAGAACGGCGTTGTACAGATTGGCTTGGAGGTCAAAAACAAGCGGTCAACCAACTCGACTGCCTGAGGATCGGAAATTTCGGCCAAACCGTAAGCGTGCAGGCTGCGGAAGCGCGCCGTGCCCATCACCAGCGCCGAGAATACGCCAACCTCCATGCTGATGGTGAACTGCGGCGTCCCATCGGCCAACACCTGCGGACGGCCATCCTGAATCTGCACCAACGTGCTGCCCGCATTCTCGGGGAGGAAGCTATCGTGGATGGTGAGCTGAAAGGTGCACGAATCCACGCCGAAGCGATGCTCCGCCAAGGTGCGGAACAGCCCTGGCGTATCGATCACCCGATACATCACGCCGATAGCATGCGTGGCGCTCTCGTGGAAGACGCTGGGCAGCAGGCGTCCACCGCCATTACGCGGATCTGCGAACAAGTGATGAAAGTCCTCGTCCTGCGTGTAGAAGATCACGCGGTCGATCTGATCGGCCTGGCTGTGCAGGAAGGTGAACAGCTGCGAGAGCGCGGTCGGATTCTCGTAGAACAGCTCGTGCACGACGATGTTGTTGTGCAAGAAGTTGCCACCCGCCTCGAACGAGAACGCCGCGTAGCCCTGCACCTGATCGCCCTGTTTGTAGGCCGCCACATAGCGCTTCGGCCTGAAGAGCTGCTGCAACTCGTGATCCGACTTCGCGATCAGGCCGTGCGTGCGGGCCATACAGCGATGGTAGCAATCGCGCACCAGTTCGCGCTCCTCCGGTTGCAACAGCACCACCTGCGCCTTCGATTCGCCCTTCGGCAGATCAGCGGCCCGCACGCGGTACTCCAGCAACGGCGTGCCCGCGCTGAAGCCCATTTTGCGGTAGAAGTCGGGACGGAAGGGATAGAGCAGGGCAAGCGGCGCGCCCCGCTTGCGGTAGTGCTGCAAAAAGAAACGGAGCATCTCGAAGGCCACGCGCTCCTTCTTGTGCAGCAGGTCCACCGCCACCATGCCCACACCGCCAGTGAGCGCTTGCACCGAGAGCAACTGCATCGGCAGGTCGTAGAAGATCATCCCGCCGAGCAACTGACCTTCGCGATACAGGCCGTAGACTCGGCGATTCGAGCTATTGTTCGCGTCTTGCAAACGCGCGAACATCCTCTGGCGATCTTCCTCGGAAACAATACCCATACTCGGGTACGCATTCGCACAGATCGTCACAAACGCTTCGTAATCGCTCTCAGGAAGTTGCTTGATTTCGCTCATGAAAACCTCAGTATCGTTGCAATCGCAGCGTTAACCAGTTGTGGGTGTGAAGGCCGCGACCAGCATCCCATAGTAGGTCGGCGCTTCATAACTCAGCAGTTCGACCTGCATCGGCGTGTGCTCTTGAGCGCCAGCCAGCATCAGCGCCTGCCACAAACCATCGATCGCGGCATCCTCCGCCAACTGGTCGCTCAACGTGCTCAACTGCGCCAAGCGATTCGTGCGCACCGCCTCCAACACGATCGCATCGACCACTGCAGCCGCCGGATGAAAGCCGTACGGCCCGCTCGCCTTGTGCGTGTGGCTCCAATCGCACGAGGCGACGAACGCGACGCGGCGGCCATCCTGCGCAGCGGCCTCGGCCACCGCCCGCCCGAACGTCAGCATCGCGCTGCGGGGCAGGCTGCGCGAGGGTGCCACCAGCACCACGGGCGGCCCCTGTGTCTCCGGCGGATCGGCCAGCACATCGCCCGAACCCGCCGGATGATTGCGATGGCCGAGAAACCAGAGCGGCGTGATCGCGCCCCAATCCAGCGGCAGCACACTCTGATCACGGCGATTCCCGGCGTAGCTCGCCCGCGCGATCGGTACGCCCAACTCACGGGCACGCGCGCAGATCGCGTCGGTGAGTTCGGCATCGACGGGCACGTGCATATCGACCGAGCGCCCATTCCAGGCCAACACCCCCGCCGCCCGTGCGGTTGCTGCGACACAGATGGTATCATCGACCCGCAAGCCGTGTGGCGTTGCCAACACGATCACATCGGGCTGCGCCGCCACACAGCGCTGCCCCAACTCGAACATCGCCGCGCGGGTCGCCAAAGCGCCGTCTGCATCTTCGCTCATGCTTGGGATCAGCGTGAAGCCGTGCGGCGCGATACAGGCAAACACCAAGCCAGCCATCATCTACCTCCTCGATCTCGCTTGGGCTAGGCTCAGCCAATGCCCACGCGTAGCCGAAATCATGCGAGATCGGCTTCACGTAGGCTATAACAAAAAGGACGTACTGGGGGGATTGTGCGAATGCTAGGAAGCATCGCTTAACACGGACTCTTCGCGGTGCAGTACCGAGCGTAGCGCGATGATCTCTTGTCGCAACTGTCGGCACGATTCTTCAGATTGTGGGCCATCGAAATGCACCTGCGACTTGCGGAAAGCCAATTTTGTGGTGAGATAGTGAAAACGGCACACTTGGCGGTAATGCGTCCATCCACCCGAGAGCAGCGCGGTAAACTGGCGCTGCCCACGCATCAACGAGGAAGTCACCTCGGCATAATCATCGAGACTGATCACGCCATTGCGCACTTCCTCACCAAGTTGCTCCTGCATCCAGCGCAACTCGTGACGCCATGCCAGCACTGCAACTGCCAACACTACGATCACGCCACTCGACTGGATCAGCCACGACAGCAGCATGCCCGTGAACTGGTAGCGCACCACAAAGTTGTGCAAGGCGTGGAACAGGATCGCCAACGCCAACCCGCCAGCGATCGCCAAAAACGTGCGTTGGCGCGAGCGACTGTAGCGCACCGCCCCGAGCGATAAACCGAGCATACTAGTGAAGAACGCGTGATTCATGCCGAAGATCACGCTGCGCAACCAAAAGATCGTGTCGAAATCGGGATAGTGCAGAAAATACAGCAGGTTCTCGGTCATCGAGAAGCCGAAGCCGATCAGCGCGCCGTAGACGATCCCATCGAGCGGGCCGTCGAACTCGTGGCGGGCCATCGAGAACAGTGCGATCAGCGCCAAGCCCTTGATCGGCTCCTCAACCAGGGGAGCCAGCACCCAAGTGCGCATACTCGGTCCCAATGAGGATTGATCTATGGGGGCCGCAAGCACGAACTCGAACAGCACCGCCAGCAGGATCGCGGGGAGCGCGCCCCACAAAAAGGCCGCCACCAATAAAGGGAGCGGCTCTTTCTCATAACGATCTAGCCACCACAACAACAAGGTATAAATGGCGGTAGGGAAAAATGCTGCAACAAATGCATGTATAATCGGCATGTCCACTTTTAAAGCCTACCTGAACCGCAGCACAATCGTATGGATCGCGCAGGAGGCGCAAGCATCATCGCATCAAACATCGTTATAACACGAAGCATCTGATCGCACAATGCAATTCAAGCAGACATTCTGGGTGGACAACGGCAGCGAGCTAAATACCGAGCCAACCCCCTAAAACGGCGTGATCTCTAATTCTTCAAGACGCTGCGGAGTCGGGTCGCCCTGCTCGTCCCAGCCGTGGCGCCGATAATATTCGGCCAGCAGATCGTCGAGCGCGGGCAGGTGCCCAGCAGCGCGTCCATCGGCGAGCGCATACTCGCGCCAGCGGGCGGGCAACGTATCATCGATAGCATTGGTGCCGTATTGGCGGGCGAACACCCGCTCCACAGTGATGATTCGCTCACCAATGCGAGCAAGTTCACTTGCGTAGAACTGGCGGCCCAGCGCTCCCGAGAGCAGTTCCGTCAACTCAGCCGGCGTGACCTGGTAGGCCATCAGCGCCAAGCGGCGGCACAGGCCAGCCGCATCAAGCGCGGCAGCGAACCGCTCGTGCCAGATGAGCCGAGGCGCTTTGCCCTTGATCGCCTGCGGATGCGACGGTTCATCGGGCAGCCAGGAGGGCGCTTCGGTGAGCAGTTCCTCGTAGGCCATCGCATAGCGATAATCGCCGCCGATCGGCGAGGTTGCCATAGCCAGGGCCACTTCGTGCAAGGCTCGCGAATCGAGCGCGGGCATCGCCAAGCCCTTAACTTGGGGGGCGAACGCCTCGCTGCCGAAGAAGATCTCCTTCATCTCGCCAACGCCCAGCGACAGGACATCGCGTTTTTCCTGCTGTTGGCCAAGGCGTTCGATCGCCGCGAGCACCGCATCATCGTCGCCCCAAGTCAGCGTCCCTGCTCGACTCAAGCCCTGCTCCTGGCACTCCATCATAAATGCGATGGCCGCGCTGGTAGACACCACATCGAGGCCCAAGCGAACGCACAGGTCGTTGGCGACAATCACAGCATCGGGGCTCGCCACGCCACATCGCCCGCCGAACCCAGCAACCGCCTCAAGTTCGGGGTACGCGAGCGGCTCGCCGCTGCGACGGACGTACACGCTATGGCAGGGCAATGGGCTATGGGCACAACCCCGCGGTTCGCGCTTGCCCCGTTGGGCCAGCCGCGAGCGCGAGATCGCCTCCATATGTGAAACACGCCCCTCCTGACCATTGCGGCCAGTCAGAGCGCCCCATTCATCGGCCTGTGTGGTGTAGAACAAGCTGCCGTACTGACGAATGCCAGCGGCCAACTCGCTCCCGGCCACCCGCCGATTGATCAACTCCACTGCTGATGCGGCACGGGCGGAATCGGCGATCGGCACCGTCGCGGAGCCACGAACCGCGATCGCCTTGATGCGCTTGCGGGCCATAATCGCGCCAGTGCCGGCAGGCTCGGCCATATAGATGCCTTCGGACACGATGGAGGCATAGGCGACACCCGCCTCGCCCGCCGGGCCGATGCACAATACCGAATAATCTTCGCCGAGCGCCTGGTGGATCGCGTGAACGGTTGCGAGCGTATCCAAACCAACCAATTTATGAGCCGATCGCACATACGCCTGGTTGCCATCGATCTGGATATAACACCATTCTTCGGCTTGACCATCGCAGGCGAGCACATCATAGCCAGCGCGTCGCAGCGCGTTGCCCCAATTCCCATGCCCCCAGCTATGCGCGATCGCGCCAGTCAGGGGGGAGCGAGTACTTACGACGAAATTACCAGTCCCTGGGATATCGGTTCCCGCTAACGGCCCCGCACTAAAAATCAACAAGTTCGCGGGCGAAAGCGGCCCGGTGTTTGGGGGCAAACGATTAGCGAGTAACCAAGTAGCGGCACCACGCCCACCAAGGTACATTTGCTCAACGACCGTGGGCAGTTCTTCCAATTGCGTCTGGTGGGTATCAAGCCTGATCCACAGCGCGCGCAGAGACATGATCTATCCCCCGCTTCAGACAGGCCGGCAGAATTTGCGCTTATTGTACACTACTACCGACCCTAGAGCAATGATGTTACGTTATGCTCGTGCTTTTACCGGCTGAGCCAAATACAACGGCTCCAAACTCGCAAGGTTATCGACCATGCCCGCTTGAAGTCGTTGCCAGGCAAGTTCGGCCAGGTAGCCTGGCCTGCGTACATTGGCCGCCGCCGATGGGAACTGCGCCCGATCAGCTAAATAGTGGCGCAATGTATCGCGCACTTCTGCATCGATGTCTCCGCAGAAGAATACACGCCCATTCACCTCGGCGCAGATCTCGGCCAAGCTCACATTGCGAGGCTCGCCTGCGCCAGGAATCGCGAATCGATCACGGCCTAGCCGGACCAGCGGAATCACCAATTCGCCGCGCCGTTGATGTTGATAAGCGAGCACATCCAGGGTGCCGACACCAATCAAGGGCAACCCCCGCGCGAGGGCCAAGCCTTTCGCGCTGCTCAACCCCACACGCAAGCCACTCCAACTACCCGGCCCAAGCGCCACGCCAACCGCCGTGATCGATTCTGGAGTGCGACCCAAATGGCGCAACAACAAGGTCAATTGCGGCAGCAACTGCGTGGTATGCTCACGGCCCGATTGCCAGACGCACTCGCCTAGCAAGCCCGTGGCATCGTAGCATGCCAAACCTGTTACATGGGTCGATGTATCAATAGCCAACAACATTATTTGTTCAACTTCCTGGTACGGCTGTACTTGTCAGTAAGCGTAACCACACTCACAGCCAGCACTAGGCAAACGCAACCTTCTTAAATTCTCCAACCAATTCCTCGTACCGGCGCCCTTGGGGTACAAAACGCAACACACGCTTGGTATCGCTTAGGAACCGCAAGTGGATCGTTAAGTGATCCTGAGGCAGCCAACCCTGAGCGCGCTCGGCCCATTCGATCAGGCAGACACCATCGCCCGACCATGCTTCCTCAAGGCCAATGCCCTCCAACTCGCCGATATCCTCGATCCGATACAGATCGGCGTGGTAGATCGGCATGCGCTGGTGGGCTGGCCCAGCACGGTATTCGTTAATCATCACAAAACTTGGGCTGTTGACGAGGTCTGAGGAGCCGAGGCCCTGAACAATTCCCTTGATCAGGTGCGTCTTGCCACTCCCGAAATCGCCGATAAGCAGCAGCAAATCGCCGGGCAGCAGCAATTCGCCCAGCCGTTGGCCCACGCGCAAGGTTTGAGCCACGCTATGGCTGATAAAATCTAGTTCGTGAGGCGATTGAATAACTGGCGAT
>Ga0006571J49611_1000546_pt1 | contig 10710 bp, 8 predicted proteins | sample HigsolmetaAR201R_FD_49611 | JGI IMG/M metagenome (IMG submission 49611) | reverse complement strand
CGATCGAAGCACTTCCAAAAGCCCCAGCGTGAGTGCTGAGCCACGATCGCGTTCAGCGCCGCGATCACCTCAGCATCCTTGTTCGAGCGACATGATGGTCGGCGGTAGTACGCCGCCCGCGAAAGCTTTGCGATTCGGCAGGCCCGCTCGACCGGGAGCTGATGTTCTCTCACCAGCACCTCAATCACCTGCCGCTTTGCGGACGGCTCTACAGTTTTCGGCTCAAGACGTCCTTGATCGCCGCGTTCTCGAGCGCGAGCTCCGCGTACATGCGCTTGAGTTTCGCGTTCTCTGTCTCAAGTTCTCGCATGCGCTTGAGCTCCGAGACTGCAATCCCGGCGTACTTCGATTTCCAGTTGTAGTACGTCGCCGAACTGATGCCGTGCTTGCGCACGATCTCGGCGACCGGTACGCCGGCTTCGCCTTCCTTCAAGATCGCAACGATCTGCGACTCTGTGTGTTTTGACTTCTTCATGGACTCTCCCTTCGCTAGGAGAGTCTAGCTCCAACTGTCTACAATTAGGGGAAGCTTACGCTCGCATGAACACGTTGGAACGGCGTCGACTGGTCAGGGACCGCATCATCGACGGGGCGATCGCCAAGGCGGCAGTGCACGAATCGAAGCGGCAACGAGCCCAAGCCGCCAAAGAGCTGCGCAAGGCCCTCGCCGCACGGCAATCCGCTGCTATTTCTCCCGAGACGATCTCATATCCGCGCCAAGCTCTAGGTTGAACGAACCAGGGCGGAGGCCGGAGGCTCTGTGCTGGAGCCAGGGACGTTAGCCTTTCGCGAACGACGTTGGGAGATCCCTCTTCGAGCGGGAGGAAGTCGTCCTGGTCATTTTTGATTTCTCTTCTGCAGCTTCCTGCTACTGAAAATCCCTCGAGTTCCGGGGCACCTCCGCGATCCAGTGCGAGAGATTGCCGATCCGGTCTGCAACGACGTGGACGACGCCGTCCTGGCTCTGCACCGTGCCGGCGACGATCATGAGATTCGCCTGCAGGATGACATGGCGCTGTAACTCGAAGACCCGCGGCCAGATCACGATGTTGTGAATACCGGTTTCGTCTTCGAGCGAGGCGAACACGACGCCGGATGCAGTGCTCGGACGCTGCAGATGGGTGACCAAGCCGGCGATTCGCACTCGTTCGCCGTTACGGCACTGTGCGACTTCGCGGCGCGTCAGGATGCCGTGGGCACGTAGACGTGGTCGCAACAGCGCCAGCAGGTGGCGTTTCGTACTGAAACCGAGCTCTCGATAATCCGTCAGCACTTCCTCGTGCTCGGATGGCTGCGGCAGGATCGGCAGGCCTTCGCGCTGCGGAATGCCTGCCAACATTTCAGGGAGCTTGTCGATGCCGAGCGCCTGCCAGTAGGCGGCATGCCGGTGCGGAGCAAGACTGCGAAAAGCACCCGCCAACGCGAGTGCACGAATCGCGCGACGCGACAACTGCGTGCGCGCACTGAAGTCATCGATGCTTCGATACGGGCCGCATTCGCGTATCTGTGCGATGAGTCGTCCTTCTTCTTCGCTCAAGCCGCGTACCAGCCGCGTGCCAAGCCGAATGGCGTGCCGCCCTTGCGCATCGTTCTCGAGCGTGCAGTCCCAATCGCTTGCCGTGACGTCGATCGGCAGCACCGTGACATTCTGGCGTTTGGCTTCCTCGAGGAGCTGTGCCGGTCGATAAAAGCCCATCGGCTGGCTGTTGATCAAGGCCGCGATGAAGGCCGCCGGCCAGTGACACTTGAGGTAGCTCGAGAAATAGGTGAGCAGGGCAAACGAGGCAGAGTGCGATTCCGGAAAGCCGTATTCGCCGAAGCCTTCGATTTGCTTGAAGATCTGCTCGGCGAACTCGCGCGAATAGCCGCGTGCCTGCATGCCGTCGAGCAGCTGTTGTCGAAACAGATGCAAGGTGCCGCTTCTGTTCCAGGCCGCCATCGAGCGACGCAGCCGATCGGCTTGCCCGGGCGTGAAGCCGGCTGCTTTGATCGCAATCTGCATCACTTGCTCTTGGAAGATCGGAACGCCAAGCGTCTTCTTGAGTACTTCTTCGAGCTCATCGCTCGGATACGTCACCGCGCTCGGATTCAAGCGGCGCTTTAGGTAAGGGTGCACCATTCCGCCTTGGATCGGGCCCGGTCGCACGATGGCCACTTCTATTACGAGGTCGTAATAGTTACGGGGTTTCAGCCGCGGCAGCATCGTCATCTGCGCGCGCGATTCGATCTGGAACACGCCGACCGTCTCGACGCGGCAGATCATGTCGTACGTGGCTTCGTCTTCTCGCGGGATCTCGCTCATGGAGCGCGGCCCCGTTCCCGCCTTCTTCAAGAGGTCGAACGTCTTGCGCATGGCGGTGAGCATGCCGAGCGCAAGCACGTCGACCTTGAGCAGACCGAGCGCTTCCAGGTCGTTCTTGTCCCATTGGATGACCGTGCGTTGCGGCATCGCCGCGTTCTCGATCGGAACGAGCTCGCTGATCGGCTCCTGCGCGATGACGAAGCCGCCGACATGCTGCGACAAATGCCGCGGAAAACCGACCAGCTCCTTGACGCGGGCGCACAGCTGCCGCGCGAGCGCGGTGCTCAAATGCAGACGGTTGCGCGCCAGGCTCTTCCGAAAGGTGTCGAAATCGTCCCAATAGGCCTGCGATTTTGCGAGGCGATCCACGACATCCAAGCCGAGGCCCAGCGCTTTTCCGACGTCGCGGATTGCGCTGCGAGGACGGTAGCAGATGACGGTGGCCGCGAGCGCCGCACGGTCGCGGCCGTATTTCTCGAATACGTGCTGAATGATCTCTTCGCGACGTTCGTGTTCGAAGTCCACGTCGATATCCGGCGGTTCGTTGCGTTCCTTGCTGATGAAGCGCTCGAACAGCACGTCGATGTTTTCCGGGTTGACCTCGGTGATGTGCAGCGCATAGCACACGACGGAGTTGGCGGCAGAGCCGCGCCCTTGGTACAGGATGCCGCGTCGACGGGCTTCGGTGACGAGCTCGTAGACGGTGAGAAAGAAGGGCTCGTACTCGAGCTCGGCGATCAGTGCGAGCTCCTTTTCGACCGTGTTGCGGATCTTCGCCGGCACGCCCTCGGGCCAGCGCTGCGCAAGACCGGCTTCGGTGAGCTCGCGCAGGTATTGCGTTGCCGTTTTTCCCTCCGGCACCAGCTCCTGCGGATATTGATAGCGCAGGCTGCCGAGGGAGAACGAACAGCGCTCGGCAATGCGCACCGTCTCATCGAGCAGCTCGCGCGGATAGAGGGATGCAAGATCGTCGTACGGGCGCAGATAGCGCTCGCCGTTCGGAAACAAGCGATGTCCTGCTTCTGCCAGCGTGCAGCGGTGCCGGATGGCGGTGAGCGTGTCCTGCAGCGCGCGGCGCTCCTTGACATGCATGTGGACGTCGCCTGCCGCCACCAATGGCAAGCCGAAGCGACGTGCGAGCGATTGCAGCTCGTGCAGTCTTTGCGGATCGTCAGCATCCCGGTGCAGCTCCACTGCAATCCACGCACGCTCGGAGAATTTTTCTGTGAGCCACGCGACATGCTCCGGCGAGGGATGCTGCGGGGGGATCCATAGTGCGAGGCATTCGTCCAATCCGTCCGAGAAATCTGCGCGCGTCAGTCGGTAGCGGCCTTTGCTTGAGCGGCACCGTGCAGTCGTGATGAGCCTGCAGATCTGCGCGTAGGCGCGTTGCGTGGACGCGAGCAGCACGATGTGCAAGCCGTCGACGGTGCGAAACTCCGAGCCGACGATCAGCTTCAAGCCGCAATCGTTAGCCGCTTCGTACGCGCGTACCACACCGGCCATCGAGCATTCATCGGTGAGAGCGAGCGCTGCATAGCCGAGACGATGCGCTTGATAGACGAGCTCCGCGGGATGCGAAGCGCCGCGTAAGAAGCTGAAGTTGGAGAGACAATGCAGCTCGGCGTACATCGCGCTCACGCCCAGAATCCGTGCAGGTACCACTCGCCGTTGCGCTCGTGGTCTCGGTAGGCCCAGAGCTTGGCGTGCTCGTCCGTGCACAGAACGTAGTAGTCCCGCTGCACATCGGCGCCATCCCACCATCCGCTTTCGATTCGTTCCGGACCTGCAACGAGCATGGGAGGCGAGGCAAGCTGAAGCGGCTTGGGTTGCTGGAGCAGCCAAAGCGGACGCTCGGGGAATGCCATGCCAGAGCGTTTCTCGTCAGGCCGTGCCTTGCGCCAGGCTCTTTCCGGGCGATGGTCGGCGATGCATTGAAGGCCGAAGACATGGCTCTCGCCCAAGCGGGCGACGAGCTTATCGAGCGTGTGCGCCAGCGCTTCCGTCTCCTGGAGAGCCGAGCTGAACAGATCCGACTGGCGTGCCGACGATGCGACGAGCTCGTGTGCGATCAGGCGCAGACCGATCGTGGGCGCCGCCAAGACCGTGCGCGCGAGATGCTCGCGTACCAGCGTGAGGAGCTTTTCGGGGCTGCGCTCCGGTATGGACAGTCCGATGCGTAGCGCCGTCGGTGCTTGCTCGCGATGCTCGAAGATGAGCTCGAAGCTTGGCACGCACGCATCCATGGCGCGCAGGAAGCCGGCGAGCTCGCGCAGCATGCGTTGCAGCGGAAACAGCAATGCTTCGCTGTTACGCAGCTCGAAATCGAAGTCGAAGCGCGCATCGTAATGCGCCGGCGGATGAAAGGTCGGGCGCGGATCGGGGGCTTGGCCCGTCAAACGCGCGAGATAGTCGCACATCTCGGTGCCGAATCGCTTGGCCAGCGCATCGCGCGGCAGCTCGAGCAACAGTCCGATGTTCCGTATTCCGGCGGTCGCCAGCTGCTCGCAGGCTTGAGCGGAAAGCGCCAGATGCTGAACAGGCAGATTGCCGATGCGTGCGCGTAACGCGGCGTTGCTCGTGACCGCGACTCGGATGCCCGCGCGAGCCAGCAATGCTGCGCCTTCGAGAGTTGGTCCGATGCCGAGCTTGAACGTGTAGCCGAGCGCGGCGATTTCCGTTTCGATTGCGGCGACCAATGCGCGCAGTCCGCCGAACAGCGTCAGGCTCGCGCCGACTTCGAGCCACAATGCAGCCTGTTGTGCCTCATGTAGGCGGGACGAAATCTCACCGACGACAACCGTGCTGCTGAATTGATATGCCCAAGCGGCGAGCCGTTCGAGCGCCGCGCGCTCTGCATTGGGCGCGCGTTCGAGCATCTTGAGCTCGTCGCACATCGCAAGCGCCGTGGCGTAATTCATCGGCGCTTTGACATGCTGGCGCTCGGCAGCTTGGTTGCGACAGATGACCCAGCGCGATTGGCCTATGCAGCTCGTTACGACGGTTGGGATCCCGTCATCGCGCGCGCGCAATGCCTCGAGCGGCAGTTGGGGAAGGCAGATGCAGAGCCACAGCATGGCGCTACAGGCTGGAGGCTGGAGGCTGGAGGCTGGAGCCGGAAGCGCGAACACTGGCGTGCTTGTCGGGGCTGATGGCGACCGTCATGCCGCTGCGTGCGCCGCGGCACTTGAGGATTTCGACGGTCAATCCTCTGTCGTTGGCATGCAGCCGTAAACGAATGGCAGCAGGGGATGGCGTGAGCGCTGCGGCGGGATCTCTATACAAGAATCCGATGCTACGGCCCGATTCGGCAGCAAGCTGCAGACGACGCACTTCGCGATCTTTCGTCGTGGTGCACCAGGCGAGCACGGCGCCGAAGGCATTGCAGCGTAACGTCTGCTCGAATGCCCACAACGTATCGACGGTATTGCTGGTCTCGATGACGAGCAGGCGTTCCAGCCGCACGCCTTTTCGATCGAGCGCCGGCGCGAAAGGAACGTGGGGCGGAGAGACGAACGCGACGTATCGTTCAGCGCAACTCAACTGTGCGAGCGTCGGTATCAGCAAGCTCAATTCGCCGATGCCCGTTGCAGTCGGCATGAGCTCGACCACCGTACCCAGCGGCCATCCGCCGCCCGGCAGCACGGCATCGAGCTCGGTCCATCCGGTCGAGGTCGCGGGCAAGACGCCCGTAGCACGCCCGGCGCGACACAGATGCGCAAGCTGCTCCAACGTTTGGGCGCGGTTCGCACTCATGGCAAGTCATCGTGTCGGCGTCCATGCAGGGAGATCGCGCCGCAGCACGCCGACTGCCAAGCCCTCGATGACGAGCTCGCGCTGCCGTAGATCGATTTCGATGGGCACGTAATCGGCATTCGCGGGAACGAGGCGGACGCGGTGACCGCGTCGCTCGTAGTACTTCACGGTGGCTTCATCGTCGAGGCGAGCCACCACGATCTGGCCGTTGTCTGCGTGCGCAGTGCGATGCACGGCCAATAAATCGCCATCGAGAATATTTGCATCGCGCATGCTGTCGCCGCGGACTCGCAGCAGAAAATCCGCGTGCGGACTGAACAAGCTGCCATCGATGGCAACGTGCTCTTCGATGTTCTCGACGGCCAAGATGGGAGCGCCCGCGGCGATGCGGCCCAGCAAAGGAAGACCCGTCGGACTCTGCCGGGCGGGGTGAGGCTGCGGGGGCGCTGCGACCTCTTCGCGCAGACGGATACCTCGCGACAGGCCGGGCAGCAGCTCGATCGCTCCTTTCTGTTCGAGCGCGCGCAGGTGCTGGTCGATGCCCTGGCGATTTTTCAGTCCCAGCCCCTGGGCGATTTCGCCGCGCGTGGGCGGCAATCCGCTCGTCTCCATGAAGCGGCGGATAAATTCCAATACCTTCAATTGCTTAGGAGAAAGAGGGGACATTGGGGCCGTGCGATACCAGACGACTGTCGGGTATCGAGTCTAGGCGGCCCCAGGGCAGGAGACAAGAGAGGAAATGGATGATGAGCTCGAGATGACGAATGCCCGCCGCCGCCTCGCCAAGGCGGAGCGCGCGATCTTCGTCACTCGTTCGTACGCGCTACATCGGTGCCGACGATGACACCGGCCCGGGAACGACGTGCGCATGAACCGGCACCGCACGAGCGCGTGCCGCTGCATTCTCGCGGGCGTAACTGTTCAGCTTGTTGTAGAGCGTCTTCAAGCTGCAGCCGAGCACTGCAGCGGCGCGCTTCTTGTCGCCGTCGCAGTAATCTAGCGTCACCTCGATCAGCGACCGCTCCGCTTCATCGAGTCGCGAGCCGAGCGGTACCTGCAAGGCGGCCGGCTTGGTTCCGGGTTCGGCTTGCTGCGGCATCGGTATCGCGAGCGGCAGATCGAAATTGAGCTCATCGTCGGCCAGGATGAAGCTGCGCTCGACCGCGTTCTTGAGCTCGCGCACATTACCGGGCCAGCGATAGGAACGCAGCGCATCGAGAAACGCAGGCGAGAAGCGCTTCTGCGCGCCGTTCGCTTTGTTCAACAGCTTCAAGAAATGCTCTGCAAGAAGCGGTACGTCGCCTGGCCGTTCGCGCAGCGGCGGGACATGTAACGGAAACACCGCCAACCGGTACATGAGGTCCTCGCGCAGCTGTCGGTTCGCGACGGCTTCGGTGATATTGCGATTGGTGGCGGCGACGACACGGATGTCTGTCTTGATCTCCTGCATGCCGCCCACTCTGTAAAACCTTCCGGTCTCGAGGACTCGCAGCAAGCGCGTCTGCATCTCGAGCGGCATCTCCGTGACTTCGTCGAGGAACAAAGTGCCGCCCGTGGCGCGCTCGAACACGCCTGCATGGGTGCGCGACGCACCGGTAAAGCTCCCCTTCTCGTATCCGAACAACTCCGCTTCGATGAGCGACGCCGGAATGGAGCCGCAATTGATCGCGACGAGCGGCCCGCGTGCACGGTGACTCAACAAGTGGATGCACTCGGCGACCAGCTCTTTGCCGACGCCGCTTTCTCCCATGATCATCACCGTCGCTTCGGTGGGCGCGACGCGCTGAATCAGCGCGAACACTTGCTTCATCGCAGGCGAGCGTCCCAGCAGATTTCCCAGACCGTCTTCGTGCAATTTGATCGAGGCTTCAACTGTCACTGTTGATCGTCTCCGAGAAGAAATGCTGACGTGCCAGATGCAAATTCTTCAACCGGTCAACGGGTTCCTTGTAATTAAGTTTTTTCTCGTGCTGTTCCTGTCGGCGAGCTCCGACGCTCTGAATGTTTTTCAAGCGCAGTGCAATGACTGAAAACTTCACCGTGCCATAGTCGCTAGATGGATCAGCAACGCATTGCCAATGCGTTGTCTCACTGCGTGCTACATCGCAACGACGTGGCATAGAACTTGCCGCTCCTGCAGCGTTTCTCAGCTAGGAGGTTTACATGCGGAGCGATCATGTCGTTGCAAAGTGAGACATTGACCAGTGCCGCTAATGAACGATCCGCGTGGCTCGAGCAAGCGAACCGAGAAGAAGTTGCACGTGCAGTCGAGCCACGTCGGATCAGCATCTTCGGACTTGGCTATGTCGGCGCGGTGTCACTTGCCTGCTTGGCGCGGGATGGCCATGAGCTCGTCGGCGTTGACATCGATCCCAACAAGCTGGAGCTGCTTCGCCGCGGTCAGGCGCCCATCGTCGAGACCGGCATCCAGGAGCTCATGCGTACGGTGATGGATTCGGGCAGCGTGCACGTCACCGACTCCGTGCGCGAAGCCATACTCGCAACCGACCTGTCCTTCGTCTGCGTCGGCACGCCTGCCAGCGCCAACGGCAATCAGGATCTCACGGCGATCACGCGCATCTCCGAGCAAATCGGTGCGGTTCTGCCGGAGAAGGCATCACGTCACACGATCGTGATTCGTTCGACCGTCAAGCCCGGCACGGTCGAGGGCGTCATCCAGCCCGCGATCGAGCGCGCTTCGGGGCTCAAGGCAGGGCGCGACTTCGGTCTGTGCTTTCAGCCTGAGTTCCTGCGCGAAGGTACGTCCATCGCCGATTACGACCATCCGCCGATGACGGTCGTTGGTACCGACGATCCGCAGACGGTCGGGGTGCTGCGCTCGCTGTTCGGACATCTGCCGTGCGAGTTCGTGGTCACGACGATCCGTACCGCAGAGATGCTCAAGTACGCGTGCAATGCCTTCCACGCCGTCAAAGTCACCTTCGCCAATGAGATCGGCCGGCTCTCGCAGGCGCTCGGCGTCGATCCGCACGAGGTGATGCGTCTGCTGTGCCTCGATCGGCAACTCAATATCTCGCCGGCTTATCTGCGTCCTGGTTTCGCGTTCGGCGGTTCCTGCCTGCCGAAGGACTTGAAGGCGTTGCTCTACGCGGCGAAGAGCAACGATGTCGAGCTGCCGATGCTCGCCCATGTCCTGCCGAGCAATGCGGCGCACATCGAGCATGCCATCAATACCGTGCTGGCGAGCGGGAAACGGTCGATCGGAATGATCGGCCTGAGCTTCAAGTCCGGAACGGATGATTTGCGCGAAAGCCCCTTCGTGATCATGGCCGAGCGCTTCATCGGCAAAGGCTTACAGCTTGGCATTTACGATCCGCAAGTAAATATTGCCCGTCTCATCGGTGCGAACCGACGTTTCATCGAGGAGACCATTCCGCACATCGCGTCGCTCATGACGAACGATCTTGGTGCGCTGATTCGCGATGCCGACGTCCTCGTCGTCGCGATGAAATCGCCGGAGGTGCTTGCCGCGCTCGAGGCGCATACGCGACCCGAGCAATGGCTCGTCGATCTGACGATGCTGCCGAACCGCACAGCGGTGGCCGCGCAGTATCGCGGGGTGTGTTGGTAGTCGCGCATGTCTTCCCATCCAGACGGTCAGACGATGAGCTCGATCGTAGCTGCAACCGGTGTCGGCCGGCGGGTTCTCATCATCGTGGAGAATCTGCCGTGCCCGTTCGATCGGCGCGTCTGGCAGGAGGCACGCACGTTGCGCGCGGCCGGCTACGGTGTGTCGATCATTTGCCCCAAAGGGAAGGGTTACGAAAAGAGCTTTGAGGAGATCGACGGCATCGCGATCTACCGTCACCCGCAGCCGTTCGAGGCGCGCAGTGCGCTCGGCTATCTGTTCGAGTATTCCTGGGCACTCCTCGCCGAGTTCGCGCTCTCAGTGCGCGTGTTCGTCGAACGCGGCTTCGATGCCATTCACGCCTGCAATCCGCCCGATACCCTCTTTCTGATCGGTGGCTTCTACAAGCTGTTCGGCAAGAAATTTCTCTTCGACCACCACGACATCAATCCCGAGCTCTACGAGGCGAAGTTTCAGCGCCGCGACTTCTTCTATCGCTTGATGCTCGCGCTCGAGCGTCTGACGTTTCGGACGGCGGACATCGCAGTCGCAACGAACGAGTCGTACCGGCGGATTGCGATCGAACGCGGCGGGCTACCGCCATCGAAAGTGTTCGTCGTGCGGAGCGGACCCGATTTAAGCCGACTCAAGATCCTGCCGCCAGTGCCAGAGCTCAAACGCGGTAGACGATACCTCGTGGGGTACGTCGGAGTGATGGGGCGGCAGGAAGGTATCGACGGGTTGTTGCAGGCGGTTCGCTACATCGTGCACGAGCTTCGGCGTACCGATATCCATTTCGGGCTCGTCGGCGGCGGTACAGAGCTGGCCGCCATGCAGGCGTTGGCGCGCGAGCTCGATGTCGCCGACTACGTCACGTTCACCGGGCGCGTATCCGACGATGAGTTGCTGGCGATGCTCAATACAGCGGACGTGTGCGTCAATCCGGACGTCGCCAACGAGATGAACGACAAGTCGACCATGAACAAGATCATGGAGTACATGGCGCTCGGCAAGCCGATCGTTCAGTACGACCTGGTCGAAGGTCGCGTCTCGGCACAGGAAG
>Ga0006571J49611_1014016_pt1 | contig 10772 bp, 14 predicted proteins | sample HigsolmetaAR201R_FD_49611 | JGI IMG/M metagenome (IMG submission 49611) | reverse complement strand
CTATGTTTTGCCACAACTCCTGCAGCTGCACTCTTATTATATAAACTACGACATAGATCAATAACATCAATAACATAACTATAAAACTTATCACGCATAGGAGTCACCCACTCTAATTTGCCCACATACGGATCCCAAGTACCTGAACTCAGCCAGTACAAATAGTTAGGTAACATCTTAAAATTATAATAACTTCCTAACCCTCTATGCGTTGCACCTATAGCGTAATATGGAAAACTACCTTTTACGATCCCTTTCGCGTTTAAAAACAAACTTTTCAGTACTGAAATAGCTATTTCATATCCACGCCCTCGTCTAACAATAAAAAGCACATCAGTTAACATTGTATCTGCCAAAATTCATTTTTTCAATCGACTGTATTTATCACGCAAACTGGATTGTAATAGATCCCTAAACATTGAAGCCGAAACATTCCGTTCTAAATAAGAATACGGCATTAACGGTTCTATTACAGGCAATTTTTCCCATTCTTCAAGGTCAGATACATTAAATTTAATACGTAACCGATTAAACTCAGCACGCTGCAAAGGAGATCCGTACGACGATTGTTGACGAAGCATCATCTCTAATTGAATATATTCTTGTAAATCTAAAAGATAGCCAAGGCCTGGATTTCGCTCACGATCCGTATAATTTTTAATTCTTTCCATAATAGTTAATAACTGTCACATAACTGCTCCATTTATGGAAAATATCTCAGCACTAACTAATAAACCAGCTATACTTACTCTTAATGCAAAATTTAGTAAAGAATGAAACTGCCAAATAGTTTCATCCCCGATATTACTCCATTCCGTATTATGAAGACGAATCAACTGTAACAACTTAAGATGTTCCGTTGAATAAAAAGAACGTCAATTTGGAACAATCATAAAATCTGACTCAATAGGCATTATTCGTTCTCGAACAAATGTACGTGGTTCACGGCTTCAAAATGAATTTATTCCTCACAAATTTCACTTAGACTGTAAATAAGTTAAAGTTTCATCTTCAAACACATATCGCGCAAGTCTTGTCTTGGAAATATTAAATATGCTTCGTAATACCATATCTTTAGACCCAGCAAATCGCATTGCCATGGTTTCAAGCGGTTCAAAATATGCAATTTTCTTAGCGCCTATTCATTCTAAAAATTTAAACTTTTCCAAAACACAAACTAAATCCGTAGTATCAGGCAAACCCAATGCAACAAATACTAATAATTGCATATATAAATTTTGCCCCAATTCAGTAATTCAAGCTGATATTGGTAATAACAACTTTTGAACATTTCGATGAAAAACCTTATTAGATCATACTCTAAATCTTGGAAATTGTTTCAAACGAGCTAACTTATGCGCACCACCCACAAATTTTTCCACGGCATCATACGTTATTTCATTCGCAGTAGCTATTGTCAAACCGGCCCAATTACTCAAAAAATCATGCTCACGCCATTCCGACCAAGAGACCTGCCAATTACCAACAAATAATTTCCACAAATCAGCTTGAAAGATAACGTCATTAATCGATAATAAACAAGTTTTTAAAAGCAAATAAGAACCAAACCACAACTGCCCAAATAATGCTACATCATCTAAACCATACCTTCTAAAAATTTTTAGTTTTCAATGCTCTAACTTATCAGCAATTCTAAGCGAATTTGACATTATCTCATCCACAAACGCATAATATGGTTTCCCACCTAATTCAATCAAACCACGTGATTTTAATAAATAAGTTAAAATAATATAAGGATCAGCACGTGAAATTATAAAACTTATCAACGCATCTAAACGCCTATCTGCTAAATGCGGATTTTTCACAATCTGTGTAAAAAACTCCTCCGAAGGAATATGATCCAAAAATATATCAATTAATAAATTAAAAAATTGAAAATCCTCTTCTCATAAATGAGATGCATCTGAAATATATAACTTAATAAAAGAATCTAATAACTTCAATTTAAAAAGCTCTGATTTAGGATCATATCCATCTCATATTAAACTATTATACAATCAGTGAGGTTTAAAAGCGTCTCAAAACTCATCACCAAAATTAGCCCATTCAATAAATTGTAAAAAAGCTATAACTCTAAAATATCATCATTCATCCAAATTATTACCAAATGCGACAGACTGTCAATAACGTCGTTCCTTTGAAAATATAGGCTCATTATAATAATACAAAGCATTACGATTAAAATCCTTAAAGAAAATATATTTCACCAAATCTCCAATAGATGCACCACATTGTTGAGATCAATGTTGAAAAAACCTAGATACAGCTATATAAGGGTGTTCACCATAAACAAAAGCCTCAAGTGGACTGTCAAAAAATTCTTTTAAACAGTCTACATAAGCAGTGCTCACACTATCTAAAATAGGACGAAATAACAATTGGACAGGATGAACTGTGCCTCCTAACATTTGTAAAGTTGATACGTAATAATTTATATCTCTCAAAAAACGTTCAAAAAAATGCTCAGCGATTTGGAAATTTAAACCGGAATTAATCATTCATTGTAATTTAGTTCAGTTACGAGACTTCCAATTGACATCACTTAACAGACGAAAAATAAGTTGCTTTGCTTCATCCGTAACAGCATCTTGTTGATCAGGCGCCACAAGAGTATTAAAAAGTCCACTATCTACCAAATCTTCAGTCTCAGTCTGGGTCTGACCTTTCAACACTATGTTTTCCATACCTAAACCTGTAGACATCGAAAAACCCAATTTTCGATAACTATCAAAACTTCACATTCGATGATGTGGGTCTTCTACAATTCATCGTAAAGCTCGAAAATGTCAATAATTTAAAACATCAACTAACAATCCAGACGTAATCAAGGTATTCAAATTCCAATTAAACTTATTTACATCGGATAACTTTATCGGCCCCGTTGTTCAAATGGCTTTTAGGTCATCTCTGAAAAATAATAATTGTCTTAATCTGTCGTAATTATAAAATACGCTCCCATCCATACCAAGAACCGACATCTTATCGTCTCAGAGCTCTTTTGAAAAAGATTTAAAAAACACAAATTCACCCGGTAAATAAGCAACATATTTTTTATAATGCATATCCAAATTATACCTAAAAAGACGATAAAACGGATCCAACATATAAACATCATTATAACCCATTGATGAATTTAAGTATTTATTTCATAAAATGAAATTTCAATGATGTTCAATCAATCGCATCTTAATTTGTGTGATAACATCATACAACCGCAACATATTTGCACTCCAAGTATTATATGTCAATTCTGGCACTTGAACGCCTGCATGGTTCAAGAACGTCAAAAAATACGACATATAAAACAATTTCCCTGAAATTGATAACTTGGTTAACAAAATATTTAAGTCACTTAGGTCACCATCAAAAAAACGCGATGCAATACGATCAAATAAACGTTGCCATGACCACTTCATATTCTCTGAAATACTATCCAATGCCGATAAAAATCCAAAAACTTCGCCATCAGCAATTCGATTTGCGACCATAGGAACATCCTTTTGATAATAAGAGCGCACATCGGTACCAATATTAGTTAATAACACGCTCGAATAACAAGATGAAATTTCAGCTAACTGCCTAAATATTTTGTCCACCTGTGAATGTAATCGGCGATATTTAAATCCTATTTGTTCGCCTCACGATAATGAGTATCATTGATCAATATATCAAAAATCATCAACAGTAATTCAATTTGAACCTTTTAATTGGAGATCACGCAAAAATGACACTTTTGCCAATTGAAATCCTAAATTAACATTACTGCCGTAATCTAAAGATGCATTGGATCAAAAACTTCAAAGTCAATTAGGAAGAATGGGATAAAAAAATGAATTAATTTGTGATATAATGCTTAGATTATCAACATTAATGCGCATAATTGAACTCATTAAACTAAGATTTCAAAAATAAAATTCACCTAAACCCACACCAGCATTCATGTTATGTAAAGTGGTTGAATAAGCTATATCCATAAATCCAAGTGGTATCAACAAATCAGATAATCCACGCGGAAACAACTGATACCAACCTATTATGTAATTTCTAATACCATCATTACTAAATCATTCTAAAAATTCAAATAAACTAATTAAATCAAAAATAAAAAAAAAATTAAAAAACAAAGAAACACCAAAATAACCTATATAATAATACAATTCCCAGGTCGATAAAAAAAACAACCACAAAAATTCTCAACAAGACTTAAACACATAAGAACAACTTTCATTTATCAAAAACAAAAAACAAAAAAATCATTGCATAGCCGAAGAAATTACCGGATTACCATCAAAAAATAACAATTCCAGCACTACATTCTGGATATTGTTTTCCAACAGAACACTCAAACCTTCTTTTAAAAACCAAAAACCCAACAAACTCAATGTTAAGCCAATCCCTATTAAAATAAGTAATAACTTAAATAATTTATGAATCGGATACCCTGTATACAGCTTCTTATCTAAGTTATAAAAAATAAGGTCTCACCGTGGTCACATAGATTTTCCCTCCATAATAACAATATACAAATTACGATATAAAAAATATAAACTAAAAAAAATAAAAATAATGCTATTAATTTGCCTGATTTGTAACCTATTTATTCAACCACCATGAATCCCAAAATAATTATAATACTCAATACATATAAAAATTAATACGACTCAAACCATTAAAATACTTCATATCTCGCAAACAGGATAACGAATAAACATCCCAACCAAACAAACACACAACGGAAAAAAAATAAGATAATGTTTCAATTCGTGTAAAAACTGAACGCGAAAAAAATTCCAACACCACAAATCGCATGAAAACCAATCTTCGCAATCGAGAAATAGCAATAACAACACCAAAGTGCATAACAAACACCCAACAAAGACTTACCCAAGTAAAAAGAGCTGCAACCAAAATTAAATCCGTATGAGCCATAAATTAACGCACTAATGGACTACTAAAAAACCGTAAAATCAACGGTAAAACTGAACGAACGATCGTAACATGCAGCCCTGGCAAAACTGGTACTTGACCAAACAACAAAAACATACTATATAATGACCAATAATTAGATTTCCTTCCAAATTCACGAAAATACATCATTAAATTTGAAATCAATCCGGCAGTATTAAATGCAATTGACACAGAACTTAATATCCTTGAAAAGAAACCTTGATAAACTAGCGAAAAATTCAATCATGCACATGATGATTGAACTCGATTAACGGCAAACGATCCAAATCTCGAATTTGCCAACAATTTATTAAAACGAAAAACCGAATCAAAGCTTTTTTCGTGAAGTATTCACGATCGGCGTAATTCGGAATTTCTATAAAGAGACCAAAATCCATTCATTATAAAATGAGCAAATGGATCTAACATCAAAGATAAATTAAATTTGGTGTAAAAATAGTCTCGTACTTGTATACTTCAAGCATTAATATCCGAAGTTATTCAAATAATATCCGATGTTTCCATAATATTCTTATAAGGTTTAAAAATTAAATGTTCATCTAAAAATTTATGTAAACTTAACTCATAACGATTCATTTCAGAAGCATCTATAGCATCTAAGAAACCATACGTTGCTGCAAACAATAAAACCACCTGCTTATATATAAACACAGGTTTATTTTTTGGCTGTTTCAACATTTCAGTTAATCGCAAACCATCAGCCAAAATTTTCTTGGTCACAGCATCCAGGTCAGAACCAAACTTTGCAAAACCTTCTACTTCACGAAACTGAGCCAATTTCAATTTTAAGGAACCCGCTAATGTTTTCATAAGACGTGGCTGTGCTGACGAACCTATACGACTCACTGAAATACCAGGATCCACTGCTGGCCGCAAACCCTCTTGATGCCTAACACCATCCAAAAAAATTTGACCATCAGTAATAGAAATTATATTAGTTGGAATATATGCCGAAACATCACCTTGCAAAGTTTCGACAATTGGCAACGCTGTAACAGACGCAGTCAAACCAAAACCTGATTGTATCCTACCAGCGCGCTCCAACAAACGTGAATGCAAATAAAATACGTCTCCAGGATATGCTTCCCTACCAACTGGACGACGTAACAACAAAGATATTTGACGATATACATCAGCATGACGCGTCAAATCATCATATATTACCACAGCTGGAATACCAAAGCGCATATATTCTTCAGCTATAGCACAACCTGAATATGGTGCAATATATTGCAACGAGGCGGGATCAGACGCGCTAGAAACCACCATAACTGTATGCTGCATTGCATCATTGCGTTTCAAAATCCTTATCAATCGAGCAATTTCCGACAAACGCTTACCAATAGCCACATAAACACAAATCACACCAGTACCTTTTTGGTTCAAAATAGTGTCGATGGCGAGTGTAGTTTTACCCGTTTTTTTATCCCCAATAATCAATTCCCGTTGTCCACGACCTATAGGAACCAATATATCAATCATCTTAATCCCAGTAGACAAAGGTTCAATAACTTTTCGCCTTCGCATTATACCAGCAGCTTTAACATCGACGTGGCGAAAAGGTGCAGTGGGAAATTTAGATACATCCCATGATCTTTCAACGTTTCCATCCAAAAATTCACCTAATGGGTTAATAACACGACCCAATAAAGCAGGCAAATCTATTTCTAAACCAATAACTTTGCCCGTTGGAAACACAAACATCCCAACTTTAATGTCACGATCAGACGAAAAAGCCAACAACTTAACAAGATTTTCTTCTAAATTTAATACAAAACCCTTAATAACGCCATCTGTTTGCTGAGATCCCACCAAATACGTGGATGTTATCACTACCATTTCTCCTAATTTTACATTTTTTAATCCTTCTACAACTACAACGGAATCTTTAACTGACCTGACAATCCCACGATCTTGGAGGTAGTCCATACTAACAAAAAATATATATATCAGCAACAAACAGATGTTAAACAATAACTACAAAAATCTTAAATTTTACATATAAAAAAGAATTTCCAAATAATACCTATATTGACTACTTCAATATACATACTGATTAATTCCAGTACAAACAAAGATATTAAATCTCATCAAAAAATACGACGGCCCCATTCCCACAACAACACATCACGACTTGTTTGAAAACAAATCCTGGAATAATCTTTGATAAAATTACAAATACGAAATATCCATACCGCGGTAAATATCCAAAACAAAGCCTGGTTTAAATGGAACAGACCTTCGCAAAAAAGGATAAGCAAAATCCCCAGGATAATCTGGATGTCGCCAAATAAATCCCATAAAAAATTGATATGATACAATCATAAACCTAGGAACATTAAAAAAAACACGATTACTTAATAACCGGGCATGAAAATCAGTTAATAACTTTTTCCGCCAATCAGATATAACAACCACCAAAGCATACATAGGCACCAAATAATTACAATTACGTGGCATATAAGCAAAACTACACAAATCCATGCCACCATACATGGGAAAAGCTTCATCCAAAACTAAAGCAACACCAACTTCTACAAGCTGCTTCAATTCAAAAATATCTGGTGAAACTTGAAGACGATACAAAAAAGTTATAATTCGACATTCTATCGCTAAAGCCAAATTAGAAGACCACGAACCTTCACGACGTACCACCGAGCGACCTATGCGGCGAAACTGCACATATTTTAATGTAAGATAAAAAAATTTTACTAACCGACGGCTAACAAACCATCATTTATACCGTCGCAATCTTAACTGTGGTCGATTAATATCCGTTCTATAAAGATACTTAGACACAAAGCCACGTCTATAACCAAAAGACGCTAAGTCTGATGACATACGCGTCCTCTTACGCAAATTATACCGATAACGCAACAATCGCAAAACTCAATGAGACATGTTATTAGTAATGCTTGGTCTAGTTGTATAAGAACCTAAAAAGTCTATATGGTATCTTAAATAGGGTTCCTTTTTACGTGTAAATAATTTTCGCATATTTGAAAAATTAATTTAATTGTAACGAAATCAAATCAAAATTATCTATCAAAATCATTAAACCACCTGGGAACAAACCCAATAAAATAACCAAAATTAAATTAGACATTAACAAAAAAAATTCCCTATGTGACAGATCTCCAAAATACCTGTATGAGGACTCTCGAAAATCCATAAAATAAACAAAAGGTACACCCGACTCACACAACGATTTCAAATTAGAAATACGGACATTTATATCAAATGCCAACTTATTATAAACAAAAATACCACTCAATCAAGACTTTACACCAAAATCTACATAAAAATTAAAAACTTGATTAAAAAACAATGAGGTATACAACATCAAGGAATAAACTGCCGACATTAAAACACCAGAACCTGCAACAAAACAAACAAGAGTATTCCGAAAAAAAGAACCCATTAATGTAAAAAACTCACCTCAAAAACTAAATGTTCCTGGAAAACCCATATTAGCTAAAATAAAAATAAATTGAATCGAACCTAACATAGGCATCTTACGAAATAAACCACCATATCTCACCAATAAACGTGTCTTATAGCGCTCATAAATAAAACCAATAGAAAGAAATAATGCAGGTGACACTATACCATGAGCCAACATTAAAATCGTCATTCCCAAAAAACCTTCAGGCTGAAACGCAAAAATACCTAAAAGTGCATAGTTCATATGAGCTATTGAAGAATAAGCAACAATTTTCTTCATATCAACCTGAACACATGTAGCTAAAGAAGCTAACAAAATTACAATTGCAGCGAACAGCTGAACCTTATCCGAGTAAACAAATGAACCTCAATCAAAGGTATTTACCAAAAATCTAACTACAGCATACGGACCTAGCTTTAAAATAATACCAGCCAAGATTACAGATCCAACAGTTGGAGCCTCCACATGAGCCTCAGGCAATCAAGTGTGCAAAGGATACATTGGCACCTTAACCAAAACACCAATAAAAAAAGCAAACCAAAAAACTATCTGTCGAGAGCTACTTAACGAAACACCCATTCAATGAAAATCACGAACCAATCCAAAATGTGAATAAAATACCAATAAAGATAATAAGATAAATATCGATCCAAAAAATGTAAACAAAAACAGCTGATATGCAGCACTAACCTTACGATCCCGAGAACCTCATACACCAATAAGCACAACCAAAGGCAATAATAACGCTTCAAAAAAAATATAAAAAAAAAGGAAATCCGAAACCAAAAAAGTTTGAATTAATAAAAAATTTATCAATAATAAAATAACTTGCAAATAATTAAAATGATACTTCGTAAACCAACTAGCCAAAACACATAAACACCATAAAAACATTGCCAATAAGACTAATAGTACAGAAAAACCAGATAAATTATACTCCAAACTAACTCTTAAAACTTCCAATTTAATGAAAAAGCCTGAAAAAAACAAACCAGATACCATATCTAACCCAGAAGTGAGAAATAGCATCACTAGAAAAAACTTCAATGATAATAAGCTCCCAATTAAATAAATCAAACGCAAAACACGGCTAAAAAAACTTATAAAACCCGTAAATAATAGACCACAAACAATAGAGAGTGTTAGACAAAATAAAAAAAACACGGGTATATTAACTTATAATAAACTGAACAAAAAATAAAAAACCAAACAACCGCCAAATAAATTAAACCATGCAAATAATACTGTCATATATACCATAGAAAATGATACAGTATTCAAAAAACCTAATTTAGGCATTGCATAAAATAAAGATCGAACCAATCTCAAATAATAAAATGCAGATATCACTGAAACCAATAATAATAAACATAAAATGCCATAAAAATGATTAAAAGAAAATCAAAAAAATATATAAAATTTCGACCAAAAACCAGCTAAAGGAGGCAAACCAGCCAATGAAATAACGAACAAACCTAATAATCAACTCATTGCTCTACTCGTATAACCTACGAATCCAAGTTCTCATATTGTATTCAACCCAGATACAAACCGATATTTATATATGTTTAACAATATTCCAAATATGCTCAACAAAATACCACTATAAATTAACAAATATTGTAATGCAACAATAAAAGATAAATCATTAAATCAACAAAAAAGACCTAAAAAAACGAAACCAAGATTAGAAATAGTACTATATGCTAAAAACCGCCTAAAACGAAATTGATACAAAGCGCCTAGTGCACCAAACAAAATTGAACCCAAAGCACAAGTTTTCAAAAATGTTTCAAAATATACTAAAACTGAAATGAAAACCGTTAAAAATTTAAAAAAAAATAGCAACATTATAACCTTCGGCAATATAGCAATAATAGCCAAAGTTGTTCAATTTGAACCATCATAAACATCAGGTGCCCACGCGTGAAAAGGAAATATTGCAAATTTAAAAAAAAAACCAAATAATAAAAAAAATAAACCAAAAGAAAGAAATGACCTTTGAAAATCAAAAAAACCAATAGAAGAAAATAAATATGATATAACATACAAATCTAAAGAACCAGTCACACCATATAATATAGAAATACCAAATAATATTAATGCGCTCGATACTGAACCAAATAAATAATATTTTAAAGCTGCTTCCAAAGACAAGACTGAACTTTTATGCATTGAAACTAAAATATACAAACCCAAACTTTGTAATTCCAGCCCCAAATAAGTTAACAATCAATTATTTGAATATAAAATCATACACAAAGCTAATACAACCAATAAACAAATTATCAAATATTCATAATAATTGAATTTATTAACGATAAAATTATTAGCTGAA
>Ga0006571J49611_1002085_pt1 | contig 11196 bp, 8 predicted proteins | sample HigsolmetaAR201R_FD_49611 | JGI IMG/M metagenome (IMG submission 49611) | reverse complement strand
AAAAATTAACAAACTGGAGGCTCAGGTAGGATTCGAACCTACGACTCTGTGGTTAACAGCCACATGTTCTACCTCTGAACTACTGAGCCTCCTTTCCTCCTTCCATACCACCAACCTAACAGCACTTGAAAACATCAATAGAATTTTTAAAATAAAAATTAAATTCTTACAGTAAACGGTAAAACATACCACTAACCATTATTATCTATATCTCATCCGATCATATAATATGAGGAAAAAAAATGCAAGATGAAGAAAATACATCATACATTGTCACAAAACTATCAAAATAACTTATAAACACAATAGAGAAAATCAGAGAAAAAAAAAAAGAAAAATATAGTAAATAGTAATATGGCATTAACACTACATAAATGTAATGTAAATTACACTATATTTACACTACCTTTAGAATTTCAAAATATAATCTAGAGTGTGGTACATAACCAACACCAACTCTTTAACAAAAGAAAAAAATTTTAGAAACTTGATTCACTAATTCTGGGATCGGAGACCTGTGTTTGACATCGTCGTGAAGGACAAAATCCAGATACCATTATTATACCATAATATCATATCCCTTGAGATCTCCTTCAGAATCTGTGTTAATAAAATAAATAATAAATAAAGACCTTCTTCAATATAGTAGAATCTTCCATATTAAAACGAAATCTCAAAACTACTAGTTTCTGTTGTCGCACAATGTACTTCAGGTATGTAAGTATGTAATGTAATTAATGTGTAATAGTTAATACAAAAAACATGAATATTAATGATTGATCGCTACGAATTTCAATCTATCCATTTCAATTTAAAAATTATATTATCAAAGTAAAAAATAATACAACGAAATAAAAAAATCAAAATATCTTTATCTTTAAAAATACCCAAATACACATATCACAAGATATTATCCCCATATCCCCAAATCCCCAACTCACGACTAATTATAATTCATATATAAATAATCTGATACAAACTAATATGAAATATGCACGTCTTTCAAAAAAATTCTATTGCATAGATTGCATGAAATACAAACCTCATTCTACGGGAAATTAAAAAATACGATACTTAAAATGTAAGTCAAAATGACACAATAACAACGTTGCAGGTGATACCTGAAACAACAAGCAAATAAAATCATACCACTGTTCGAACGGTAATGCTTCTAAAACAATAGGCATAAATCCGTGATATACTCCACATAATTCAGAACATTGCCCCCTATAAATACCTACATTTGGAATAAATAAAACACTCTGAGCAATTTTCCCAGGTACTGCATCCACTTTCAACCCTAACTGTGGTAAAGCAAATGAATGTATTACATCCTCAGATGTAATATTTAAACCAATAAAATACCCACATGGAACAACCAACCGATTAGTAACTTCTAGAAGTCGATTAGCGGAATCTTCTGTCTCCATGAAAGAATCTATTTGTACTACATATAGATCTATATCCCTATCAAAAAAACCAGGCAATATACAAATAGTATCATAATATTCATATGTCCAATACCATTGATGTCCAATCACATTTATATACATAAACGGATCTACATGTGAAAATTCATTATTGTAAATAAACCCAAGTGTAGGAACTAACATATAAATTATACATAATGTTGGAAATAACAGAAAAATAATATCCAGTAACAATTCTTTATCTTTATCAAAATTAATTTTATATTTCAAATTTGCTCCATTGTATAATACTACGCTTACATATAATATACTCGCTATCATGAAAAAAATAAAAACAAGAATACCAAAATTATCAGCATACAACACAGTTATACTTGCCATCATATCATTGAATGGCAATACTATACCTAAAAAACTTATTAAAAAATCTACCATATCCATTATTTCTATCTTCTAATAAAATTGTAATACACCACACTCAATAACACATCTTCCCTTCTTATATCACTTACTAACACATCTATCCTATAATCAAAATAATTGACATTCGCAGTCACCACTTTAACTGGAGATACGAATGTATGTAACAATACAGGCGAAGCTAGAGTCCACTCTAGCGTATTTGTAGAAAAATTCTTAGATGAAATACTAAAATCGAAAAAAGCAGTATTATAATAACACATGAAAAACCTAACTTTTAGATACATCAAATAAATAAAATCATGTACACTTATGAAAATCCAAGGATTTCTAGAACATTTAACCACATTATAATGTGGTGCTGAACCTAATAAAGCATCGTAAATTATGTAAAACCAAATAACTACTCCACACAGTGAAATAATCGATCCTAAGGAACAAATAACATTCCACGAACAATACATATCAGGATAATCCGGTATTCTTCTAGGCATACCTGCTAATCCTAACAAATGCATCGGGAAAAAAGTTAAATTTGCTCCTACAAACGTTACCCAAAAGTGTAATTGTCCTAGAAATTCATTATATTGATAGCCACTAAGTTTACCAAACCAATAATAAAATCCTGCGAAAATCGCAAATACTGCTCCCATGGATAGAACATAATGAAAATGCGCGACTACAAAATAAGTATCATGCAACGCCACATCAATTCCTGCGTTAGATAAAACTATTCCGGTCAATCCTCCCATCGTAAACAGTAAAATAAAACCTAAAGCAAAATACATTGGTGTATGTAACCAAACAGACCCTCCCCAAACTGTAGCTATCCAATTAAAAACTTTAATCCCTGTAGGTATTGCAATTACCATTGTAGCCGAAGTAAAATAGGCTCTTGTATTAGTATCTATACCTGATGTATACATATGATGTGCCCATACTAAGAATCCTACAATACCAATAACAATCATTGCTCCAACCATTGAAATATAACCAAAAATACTTTTATTAGAAAATGTAGAAATTACGTGACTAATAATACCAAAACTAGGAAGGATTAAAATATACACCTCTGGGTGCCCGAAAAACCAAAACAAATGTTGATATAATATTAAATCTCCACCTCCAATAGGATCGAAGAAAGACGTGTTGAAATTACGATCAAACAATAACAAGGTTACTGCAGCAGCCAGTACTGGTAGAGCAAATAGTAATAAAAACGATGTAATTAACACAGACCAAACATATAAAGGTAAATCTTTCATATACATAGATTCTAACTTAAAATAAAAAATAGTACATATAAAATTAATTGCAGCAGCAATAGAAGAAGCCCCTGCTAAATGTATACCGAAAATAGCAAAATCTATTGCTGCTCCAGAATGAGAAACTAATGAGGATAGTGGTGGATATAAGGTCCAACCTGTACCAGGACCATTATCGATAAAGGCAGAAATGAAAAAACAACAAACTGAAGGAAACAACAACCAAAAACTCAAGTTATTTAGTCGCGGAAATGCCATATCTGGAGCTCCTATTAATATAGGAACAAAATAATTTCCAAATCCTCCAAAAGAAATAGGGAATATGACAAAGAATAACATCAATAACCCATGCAACGTAACTAATACATTATAGAATTGATAGTTTCCAAATAATATTTGATCTCCTGGAAACATCAATTCTAATCTTATTAAGATAGACATAAAAATTGCCAATACACCACTAAATATTCCAAATAATAAATATAAAATACCAATTCGTTTATGATTCGTGGTCCATAACCACCTCTCACATACCTTTTCTACATATGGAGCATATGTAGAAATAATATCACTGATCTTATTATAGAAATTACAAATAGTCTTATAAATATGATTATAAAATATTTTGAGTTTTTCTATTACTTCATGATAATTATCCTGCGATTGACCCCAACTAACAACTAATTCATAGACATATCCATAAAACTTGATACAAACTAATATGCACATCTTTCGAAAAAATTCTATTAAATGGGCTACGATATAAAACAACATCTAACGGAAGTAACACTTTTTTATAAAATAATTCTATATTCTATAATATATAATACTAATATACTACTTAGCCCATTTAGCGAATTTTTCATTCTCTTCTTCGGATAAAGCATAAACTTCATCTAGTGTCTCATACAGGCACTCATCTCCACAACAAAACTGATAACTTAGAAAACCTAATCCTATAATGACATGAAACCCATGAAACCCAGTTAATAAATACATATGTGAATACCAAACACTATCACGAATATCATTAATTAAATGACTATACTCACTATATTGGATATATAAAAACAATAATCCCAAAAAGATAGCACTAACCCAACATAAATCACCATATAGCAAATGCCTGTCTAAATAATAATAATATGACATATTTGCCAGATATCCAGAACATAATAAAATTAATGTAGCACGTAATGGATCTCCAAACCACTTAATCCTATCTAATCCTGACGGTAAACTAGAGAAACTTATGAAACAAGTTGCCGAAAAAACTCTATCTAATAACGACCAAAAAAAACCAGCAAATAACGTTGCTTCACTACACAGAAATAAAAAAAAACCAAATAATAAAGCTTCTTTAACTTTCAAAGTATGCCTTCCAGTTGACAACTCTTTAAACCAAGTGAACAAATACACTATTACAGAAATTAAACCTACAACTAAAAAAAATATACTAATCGATACTTTGGCAAAAAATAAAACTAAACTATATATTAAAAACAATACACCTAACGATAAAAAAAAAGGCCACTTTGTAAAAAAAATTTCATTACTGTAATGTAACACTGTATTCATAATATAAAACTTCTCTTTCAACTCCATACCTCCATTCAACTTCATAAATAATTTTAACTTATCTTTTTCAACTTTTAAATATTCCATACGTTTATAATGAAGTTCTACACAAGGAGAAAAAAAAAACATTAGTGCGATCCATACAGATAATCCCTACAATAGATACAACACAAAATCGCAAAAATATACCCTTGTAAAACACATATAGCAAATTCGAAAAAAAATAATACAATAATAATACAAAACCCAACTGGAAACAACAAAAATTTAAATAAAGAAAACTTAGACAACGTCATTAAATACAAAAACATGGAAATTAAATCTAATAATATATGACCTGCAACGATATTCGCAAATAATCGTAATGCTAAACTGATTAATCTAATAAAATGAGAAACTATTTCGATCAAACAAATGAATGGAATTAAATAAAAAGATAAACCATGCGGGTAGAAAAGTAAAAAAAACTTCAACCCATGTTTCTCTATACCATGTAATACAAAACTACCCCATGAAATTAAAGAAATTGAAAACGTTACTATTAAATGACTGGTTAACGCCAAACTGTATGGCAATAAACCAATTAAATTTAATATACTAATGAATAGGAAAATAAAAAAAATGTAAGGGAAAAAAGATCGAGCATCTTCTTCTAAATATGATTCAGCCAGATCATAGAAAAAAATATAAACTCTACGAAATAACTCAAAGAAAAAAACGTACACAAACTGTTTTTTCCCTATATATAAAATAGGTTTATAAAGATATACTATACAAAAAACTAATAAAGCAAATATGAAAAAAAACAACCAATTACTAGCAAAACTCGCTAACCATACAGGGTATAACAAAAAATTAACACAACTGTACAATAAAACCTTCCTAACTGGAAAATACGTCCTGATTTCATCTGAGTCAAAGAAATCAACATCGTAACAATACAAATAATAATTATGATCTACGTTAAGACCCTCACTAAAATAATCAATCATTTCAATATTCACTGCAAAATGGATTATTATATATTTGAGAAGTTCGTTTCTAAAAGAAGAATCCTCTAAATTCATTAACATATTGTTTATATGTAACAAAATCTTCCAAAACTCCAAAGTTTCATAACACCATAGTAAATATGAAAGATATACGTCCCAGTACACGATCAAATTCCAATTTCTCGTTAATCCAAATCCATAACAACGTAAATGATCTATATATTGCAATAAATCGATCAAAAAGGAATACAATAAACTAATATCATACAAACCGTAATAAAATTGGAACTGTTCGAAAACAGAGAATACCATTCCTTAATTATATGAAAATAATATAAAAAATTACTAATACATTAATTTATTAAAATAATATTTAGAACCATCTACCTCATTTAAAAAACTAATTATCCGATTGAAAATACTTGGAGTTTTAATACCCAATTCCTTGACAGCAGACTCCAAAAGATAAAATGGCTCACTCTCTACCAATGCTTCCAAGATTGGTATATTCAAAATAAAATCTACATTTACCTTATTAGAGAAAAAAGTTATAACTTTTTTATTTAATATAAACTTAATATAACCAGTTACCCAGGAAGAATTAATAGAATCTAAATAACCACTACACAATAAAAAAATAGGGACAATACTATAAAAAGACTTACGAGTTTTATAGGCCGCCTGTATAAAATATCTGTCTATATTGCGACCTCTTACAATATATTCCATCACGTAAGAATCTATATCTCCTCCTAAACGATCTATCCCCTCATACCGCTTATACATGGAATACTGTCTCTTCAAAAATTTAGACACATATGACATTGCCGGCACCTGTGCCGCTGCACCAACTCTACTGACAGACAATTTTAAATTCACTGCTGGCCTAATTCCTTTATTCATGATTTCTTTAGATAAAAAAATTTGACCATCTGTAATTGAAATCACATTCGTAGGTATATACGCAGAAATATCTCCAGACTTAGTTTCTATAACAGGAAACGCTGTCAAAGAACCCCCGCCCAAAACATTAGTCAATTGAGCCGCTCTTTCTAATAATCTAGAATGTATATAAAAAATATCTCCTGGATATGCCTCTCTTCCTGGTGGTCTTCTTAATAACAAAGACATTTGTCTGTACGCAATTGCATGCTGAGTCAAATCATCATATACAATAATAGCATTGTATGCTCGACCTCGAAACCATTCTCCCATGGCACATGCCGTATATGGAGCCATATATTGAACAGCTGCTGGTGAATCACACCCGGCATATACTATACACGTATAATACAAAGCATTATTTTTTAACAATAAATTCTTTAACCTAGCTACTTCTACTCTTCGTTGCCCTATTGTTACATAAAAACAAGGAACAAAATTTCTAACAAATCCTTCATAATCGGTTAATCTCTCGCACTCTCTCCAATAATAGAGATTATTAAACCTTCGTTGATGTAATATTATTGTTAATGCTAATGTGGTTTTACCTACGCCCTTATCACCAATCAATAATTCACGTTGACCCTTACCTACAGGAATTAATGTATCAATTGAAGTAACCCCTGTATACACTGGTATACGTACTGGCTCTCGCATGATAATACTCGGTGCTTTTGCACTCACCGGGATCATTTCTAAACTCAAAATATGTTTAGAAAAATCATCTTTAGATAAATCTTCCACATTTAAACATTCTCCTAGAATGGATAATGCAAGTCCTAAAACTCCAAATCCTGCAATTGTTGTAAAAGAATGATACGTACGATACGCAATATCACCAACTTTACCTTTTTTAAAATCACCGGATAAATGAACTACTTTAACGAAACTTTGAGTAATATCCATTACGATTCCTCTCAAATCAGATAAAATACTACCAAACGCAATTACCTCTCCTACAAAACACTGATTCAATCCTGAACATATAAAAATACCATCTTGTAATGACTCAATCTTACCCGTGACTATTAAATGATCTTCTAGCATTCTATAAAAATTTATAAAAATTTAGTTTTAAAGTAAATCTTTTCTTTTTCTCGTCAGTAATTGAAAAGTAAAAAGTTACTTATACAATCTTATACGATATTACTTATACATAAACTTATACGATAATACTAAATATCCATTTCACTCATTGATATTCTGAAAGCTGAAAGAAAAACTATTTAAAAAATAAAAAAAAAAGTTCCGATAATTAAAAATAATACTAGAATATAAATTATAAAAAAAATATCTGTATTTAAATTCAAGTGTATCTCATTAGATAAAGGTTTATTATAATACATGATTTTCACGAAATAAAAATAATAATAACATGCACATAAAGAATTAAAAACCATAAAGATAAACAAAATTAAATTAGTATTATACAGAGTTTGCTCAAAAATTAAAAATTTGACGAAAAATCCTAAAAAAGGCGGTATTCCGGAAACAGAGAAAAATAAGAAAGTTAACAAAATAGCAAAATATTTGTTGATGTAAAAAAATCCTGAAAATATATCTATATTAGTACTCTCAATGTTCCGTAATGGAATAGATAAATTAATCTCAACGCACAATATCAGAAAAAAAATACCAGAAAGACTAACACAATAAACAAATAAATAGCTAAATACATCTACATATAAAAGCTCCGTACGTTCGAGAAAACCATACAAAATATAACCAATACTTGAAATTGAACTATATGCAATTAAACGTTTCAACTGTCTTTGGAACAATCCTCCTATGCCACCAATAAATAAACATAAAATCGTGAAAAAGAACATAATATCATATATATTCACTATCCAAACTAAACGTAAATTCACAAAAAAAGTGAAAAAGACAGAAAATACTAATATATAAGAAATACAAGCCAACATAAAAGTTGAACTTGTTGGACTACCGTGATATATATCTGGAACCCAAAAATGAAATGGCACACAGTATAACTTGAAAAGAAAACCTAATAATAATAAAATAAAACCAAAATCCATGAAAAATGAAAGACCATAAATATTACTAACAACTAAAATAGATTGGATCTGTAAAAGATCTAATGTACCAAAAGAGTAATACAAAAAAGATATACCTAATAACATAATCACAGATGAAAATGAACTTAATATAAAATATTTTAAACCTGACTCAATAAAATTTCCGTTAGTCTTGGAGAAAGAAATTAGAATATAAAGACACATATTATGCATCTCGAAAAACAAAAAAAACAACAGTAAATAATACGTATACAACATCGAAATTCCACTTATAATAGCAAATAGAAAAATCAGAAAATATTCGACTAACGAAAACATGTATTTTTTAACATAATGAAATAAAATAGGTAAACTGAAAAAAACTATAATTAATATAAATAAACTGAAAAACAATCGGTAATCAAATAATAACAAATCGTTACAAAACAAATAACAAAAAAAATCTATTATATCCTGATTCAAAATTAAAAAAGAAAATCCAATAATTATACAATACATAATATATAAAAAACTCTTATCTATGTCGATACGCCCTGAAAAATTAAAAAAATTATATATTAGAACAATAAATAAATAAATCAAACTACTTACTAGTATCATCATTTCTTAACCCAATATAATGCATCAAAAAAACCTTACAAATTTGAGATAAATTATAATTAGAATCTGCAAACATACAAGAGAACAATTTATTGAAATAAAATGAAAAAAAATCAACTAAGAAACGATATATATATATAACATACAATAAAAAGTACAAAAATTTGAAACTATTCCAAAGAAAAATTTCTATTAATTGAACAAGAAACTCGATCAATTCTATCTCTTCTAAATAATCCACTGAATAATTAGATAAAAAAAAATTGAAAAAAAAAAAACAGAAAATAGTAATAGGAATTAGAAAAACTAATAATTCTCCTGATAACATTAAGAAAAATAAAGGAAATGAAACCGTAATTAAACATGAAAGATAAAAAAGATTAGAACACCAAAATCTTTTTAATAAAACCTTACCATCAATGAAATATATAGAATGAAATAAAGTCCTACTCAAAAAACCCAAGATATATTTAAAAAGAACATCAAATATAAAAATTATGCCCTTTGTAATACCATCCAACTTGTCAAAGGAAAATTTAGATTTCATTCACTCCATAAAAACCAAAAAAAATGAGGTTAGTATTTATTAAAAGATTATAACTGCGATATACCCCTCCAAAACAAAATACATTATTTTTCAAATATAATAAGTAATTAATATACAATGGAGAAACGAATAAGTACTTACTGTTCAATTCTTTTAATAAATACAAAGTTAAATAATCGGAAGACTTGTAGAAAAAACACAATAAAGGCAATAAATACTTCAAAAATAAAATGAATCCGAATACAAAAAAAAAACCCAGTAAAACTCCATCAAAAAAAATATAAACATTCAATTGTGGCATTTAAATATTATCCCTATCGGTACCCAGACTCCATCTTCAATATATATCTCAACTCTACTTCCCATACATCTCCTAAATATAACAACTTCTCCTTCGTATATAAAAGTTCTGAATGTAACTCGGTCGAATATTCCATGTTAGGACCCTCCACAATAGCATCTACTGGACATGCTTCCTGACACAATCCACAAAAAATACACTTCGTCAAATCTAAATCGTATATCAGTGCTCTACGCCGCTCTATTTCCCTACCCTCTTCCTTTTCTAAAAGCTTTTTGATATACGGACTTACTACATTAGATTTATTTAAGTTCAAACGATATGATTCAATAGTAATTGCCAAAGCAGGACAAACAGCTTCACACAATTTACAAGCAATACATCGTTCTTCTCCTGTACTATACCTACGTAACGCATGTTCACCGCGAAATCTTGTACTAATAGGTCCTTTTTCAAACGGATATCCTATTGTTATTTTTGGAAGAAATATATTACGCCACACAAAAATTAATACATTTTTCAAATCTAAAAGAAATAAAGAATATTGCATGTGCATCTCTATTATTCAATATATGTTCATGCTATATTTGTTTGAAATCAAAATTCCTTTTTTGGAATGAAAAATTCTTAACAACAATACATGAGTATCCGTAACATAGAAAGATGGATACTGTAATCCTCTACGATACAATTTTTTTACAAATCGTTCCTTGGATTTCTTATGTCCATGAGAAGATCTCAAAACAACTTATTTTTCGTATAAATCAAAGTAAACTGACGAAAAGATTTTCTATGCATATAAGTTATTTCTAAATAATTCTAATAATTGCATTTTGTGGCAGACGACTAAACCCATAACGGGCCTTAAATGAATTATCATGTACATCAAACAACAACCTATAACAAACACTCTTTCCACTCTTTCCATCATCAACACGCTCTATAACATGCGATAAACCTAATGAACTTCGGTTATGAGTATCTGCTTCAAGAAGATGCTCAGCTAAAATCTTTATATATTCCTTACCTTTGGTATTAAATAACATATTTAAATATTCTCTAAATCCTCCCCAAAATATTTC
>Ga0006571J49611_1007672_pt1 | contig 11800 bp, 5 predicted proteins | sample HigsolmetaAR201R_FD_49611 | JGI IMG/M metagenome (IMG submission 49611) | reverse complement strand
CCATCGATTTCGATACAATATACACCAAAAACGCTTATTGAGCAAATGTCTCAATAAGAAAATCGTTTTTACACCTGATCATTTACTCAAATGAGCCAATTTACGCAAAAAGCGCGATTTTAATGAAAATGCAAAATTCGTATAAAAACCCATCAAATACAACAAAACAAATAAAAGCTTCAAGAGTGTGTTGTAATAGCTATTGCTATAAACAGATGTCGATCTAGGTTGCTAGCCCTGGGTTGCTCAAAGCGTTTTGTATCAATAGGCAAAAGCAGCGACAGGCGTGCTGCGAAGCTTGTAATAGCAACTCCGCTTGTTTTCTTCAGCTTAGTGCGGCTAGGGTTTGTCCCAAAAAGAAGCTCCTTGGCGCGTCCGCCTACGGCTACCAACATCCCGCCCAACAAATGAGGCTTGTAGCTGTGTGCGCCGAAAGGGCTGCCCAAAACCGTCACTTCATAGCAAATCCGATTTCTTTATCTCTTTTTGGTCGTCGTCAGATGCGAATCTGGCTATTTTTGTCCTGTTTTCGCTTTCCCGCATTAAAAGAGTGCTTCCCTTTCAGCAGATTTGGTATGATACCAAATCCGTTTAAAGACGTGCATGCTCTTAGCTCAGAAAAACGAAAAGCTGGGAAAAGGAAAGAGTCACGTTCCGCTCTGCCGAAGGCCAAATAGCACCTAATCAACCGGATTTGGTATCAAATGGATTTCGTATGAAGGAGAGCCGCCGAAACAAAGAATCTGCTTGGCGCAAGCGCCAAGCAGCTCGCAGCGAACGCTGCGAGCTGAGTCGCGGAATGGATGAACGACGATTTGATAGCCGTAGGCGGACGCGGTTAGGCACTTTTTGAAGGAAGGAACCTTTCCGTTAGGCAATATAAAACCGAGAAACATATCACATCGAAAGCGACACTGTTTCTCGGCTTTAGGCGATATATGATTGAAACACGGGATCATGGTGGCGAGGTACGGCGGACGCGGGTTGGAGTAGCCGTGGCTTGCTGAATACCGCAGGTGAATTCCTGCAAGACTTGGCGTGTTCCACGAATGCGCACTTGCACATTGTAGGTTCCGGTGCGCTCGTTACCGATGTCAAGTCGCAAACGGTAGTAGCCCGATTCATCGGATGTACCACCGCCAACCGGCTGACCATCGAAATAGATCAGGAGAGCGGTTAATGGCGGTGCCTCACCTTCAATGTAGATCGTATCTCCCGGCAAACAGGCGATCGCCCCGTGAATACCGGGTTGGTCGGTCGGCGTGGCGACAGGCGCGAGCGTAGAGCTAGCCGTCATAGTTAGGCTTGGCGACGGGCTGAGCGAAGGATCTATAGTTGAAGTCGCAGTACGAGTGGCTGTAGGCTGCGTATCGGACTGTGAATCCTGCTGCGGTTCGCTGGTATTGGTTGGCGGGCTTGTGCTCGTGGCAGGTTCAGGAGAAGCGACAGGCCCAGGAGAAGCTTGAGCCAGTTCAGCAGCTTGGGGCGCACGCGATGGGCTAGCCAATGCTAGCGAAATAAACGCTAACATTAAAACAATTACTCTAATGGGTCGCGCGAGGTCTGATCGTATCATGGCAGCGCCATTAGCTAAAAGCTTCTAAATACACAGACATAGGCCCGACCTAAAGAAAAGGCTAGGAAGGAGGGTAGAACTCCGCTCCTTCCTAGCTTAGGTCTCACCTAGTTCTCTTCGTCGCCCTCAGCAGAGCCGGTATCGAAACCGTCATCTGTTCCGAGGTCGTCAGCTTCGAGATCGTTCCGCGAGGCAGCGTTATTGCGTCCGCTAAACTCGGGGCGCAACATTGCCACTAACTCGGGATCGACGTCGCTCGCCAAGCGGATGTCGCTGCCGGGAGCATCTGTTAGACCCAGCAACTGCTCAGCACGCTGCACTTCCTGAGTGGTTGGGCGCTCTTGCTCGGGGCGGTTGCCGCCGTTTTCGAGCACTCGTGCCATCTCGCCGACCAAGCTATCGCGCTCGCGCGCATCACGCTTCTCGATACCCGTACCAGCCGGGATAAGTTTACCGATAACCACGTTCTCTTTGAGGCCGCGCAGGTAGTCGACCTTACCAGTGATCGCCGCTTCGGTAAGTACACGAGTCGTCTCTTGGAACGACGCAGCCGAGAGGAAGCTATCGGTCGACAGCGATGCCTTGGTGATACCCAAGAGCATAGCAGCGGCGGTTGCAGGCTCACCACCCTGGCTGACGATCTCGTTGTTGAGTCGCTTGAACTCGAAGGCCTCGATCATCTCGCCCGGCAGCAAACCGGTATCACCCGGCTCCTCGATCCGCACGCGGCGGATCATCTGGCGCACGATCACCTCGATATGCTTGTCGTTCACGTTTACACCTTGGCTGCGATACACCTTCTGTGCCTCGTTCACCAAGTAACGCTGAACGGCCTCGCGACCTTGGAGTGCCAAGAGTTCTTGCGGGTCTGCCGAACCCTCGGTGAGCTGCTGACCAGCTACCACCCGATCGCCGTTCTCGACGCGCAGACGTGCGGTGTGCGGAATAACAACCTCGCTCTCCTCCAAGTCTTCTTGATGGATCACGAGCTTATCGCCCTGCACGAACAGACGCCCGCTCATACGAGCCACAATCGGCGGTTCGCTGCTGTTGATGTCGTTCGGCTCGGCCAAGGTCATGCCCTCGCTGACCTCGCTATTGTCGTTCACTACCACCGTGTAGTTGGCTGGCAAGGTATATTCGTCGGTGTAGAACTCGCGCGAAACGATGCGCAGCTTGCGCATATCTTCCTCGCGTACGATCTCAACAACACCGTCGATCTCGGCCAAGATCGCCTTACCCTTGGGAGTGCGTGCCTCGAAGATCTCTTGTACACGCGGCAGACCTTGGGTGATGTCGTCTGCAGAAGCCACACCACCGGTGTGGAAGGTTCGCAGGGTCAGCTGCGTACCAGGCTCACCGATCGACTGAGCAGCGATGATACCAACCGCTTCGCCGATATCGACCAGCTTACCGGTTGCCAAGTTGCGACCGAAGCAGAGGCGGCAGCAGCCGTGCTCAGACTGACAGGTCAGCGGCGATCGGACATACACCGATGCGATTCCCATCTCGAGCAGTTTGCTAGCGAGGTCTTCGCCAACTTCGGTGTTGCGCTCGGCCACCAGCTCGCCCGTATCGGGGCGATAGAGATCAGCCGCCAAGATACGTCCGACGACGCGGTTCTCCAAGCCCTCAAGCACTTCGCGCTTGTCTTCGTCGTGGATCCAGATGCCTTCGTCGGTGCCACAATCCTCGATCGTAATGATCATGTCTTGGGCCACGTCGACCAGACGGCGGGTCAAATAACCTGCGTCTGCGGTACGAAGCGCGGTGTCTGCCAGACCTTTACGACCACCGTGGGTCGAGATGAAGTATTCCAACACGCTCATACCTTCGCGGAAGTTCGCGCGGATGGGGGTCGGAATAATCTTACCGTTCGGGTCGGTTACCAGACCACGCATACCGGCCATCTGGCTCAGCTGGTTGACGTTACCACGCGCCTTGGAGTTGACCATCATCGCAACCGGGCTATAGGGGTTCATATTCTCCCGTACAGCGTTGGTTGTGTCGCGCGTGGCGTCCTGCCAGATCTTCACCACGTCGCGATAGCGCTCTTCCTCGGTGATCAAACCACGTCGGAACTGCTTATCGACGTCGGCAACCATCTGGTCGGCTTCGCGTACAATCTCGCGCTTCTTAGGCGGCACTTCCACATCATCGATACCGACGGTCATACCACCACGGGTCGCATAGCGGAAGCCCAGAGCCTTGATGCGGTCAGCTTGGACAGCGGTCATTTCGGAGCCGAAGATACGAGCGATCTCGTCGTCGCTCTTCTCGCCGTACTGATTGATGATATCTTGGCGATGCTTTTCCGAAATGTTGGCTTTGGTTGTGTAATACTTGTAACACTCAGCGATAATGTTGCGCAAACCTTCCTTCGGCACAACTTCGTTGCGGAAGCGCATCGGCGGCAACAAGGCGCTGTTGAAGATGATACGTCCGATACTGGTCTCGATCAGCACCGTGGGCGAGCCATCGGGCAACAACGAGAACTTAGCCGGGCGATCGTTACCGCTCGCGATTCGCAGGCCCTCGCCGATATTCGAGCCATAACCAGTCGGCAACTCGCCATCGAATGGCGTCGTTGCCGCTTCCGGCATAGGAGCATTGATACCAGCGTGCTGAGCGAACTTGCTCGACCAGAGATCCTCGATCGTCATACGCACCCGAATGGGAGCTTGGATGTCGACAATGCCACGATCGTAGGCCAGCATCGCCTCATCAGGTGATGCGAAGACCTTACCGGTACCCTTCGAACCGGGGCGCAGCTGCGTCAGGTAGTAACAGCCAAGCACGATGTCCTGCGAAGGCGTAATGATCGGGTCGCCGTTCGAGGGGTTGAGCAAGTTGTACTTACTCAACATACGCATGCGGGCTTCTTCCTGAGCCTTACGCGACAGCGGTACGTGCACAGCCATTTGGTCGCCGTCGAAGTCAGCGTTGAATGCCGCACAAACCAAGGGGTGAAGCTGAATAGCCGAACCCTCGATCAGCTTGGCCTCGAAAGCCTGAATCGACAGACGGTGCAGCGACGGAGCGCGGTTGAGCAGTACCAAGTAGTCCTTAATGACTTCCTCAAGCACGTCCCACACTTCGGGACGCACACGCTCGACGATGCGCTTCGCCGATTTGATGTTGTGGGCAAAGCCCTTCTCGACCAAGCGGCGCATCACGAACGGCTTGAAGAGCTCGAGTGCCATCTTCTTGGGCAGACCACACTGGTGCAGCTGCAAGCTCGGGCCTACCACGATTACCGAACGGCCAGAGTAGTCAACGCGCTTACCAAGCAAGTTCTGGCGGAAGCGGCCCTGCTTACCCTTGAGCATATCGCTCAAGCTCTTCAGGCGGTGCTTACCCTTGCCGGAAACTGCGCGGCCACGGCGACCGTTGTCGATCAAGGCGTCGACAGCTTCCTGAAGCATACGCTTCTCGTTGCGCACGATGATCTCTGGTGCGTTCAACTCCATCAATCGCTTGAGACGATTGTTGCGGTTGATCACACGGCGGTAGAGATCGTTGAGGTCGCTGGTCGCGAAGCGGCCACCGTCCAGCTGCACCATGGGGCGCAGATCAGGCGGAATAACCGGCAGCACGGTCAAGATCATCCACTCGGGGCGGTTGCCGCTCTTGCGGAAGCTCTCGACAACGCGCAGGCGCTTGGTCGCCTTCTTGCGGCGCTGACCCTGAGTCGTCTGTACTTCGTACTGCAACTCCTCGGCCATCTTCTCGAGATCGACGGTCTTTTCGATGATCTCACGAATAGCGCTCGCGCCCATATCGGCCTTGAACACGCCGGGGGCGATATCGCGCAGTTGGCGATACTCAGCCTCGCTCAAAATGCGACGCACCTTCAGCGCATCGATCTGCTCAAGGCGCTCTTTCTCTTCGCGCAGCAACTGGTCGAGTTCGCGCTGCAAACCTTCCTGAAGGCGCTCTTGCTCTTGAGAGACCTCGTATTCGCGGCGCTCGCGGTCAGAATCGGTCAACAATTCTGCATCGGCGATGTCACGCAGGCGGCGAGCTTCGAGCAGATCCAGCTCTTGCTCCAACAGCTCATCAAGCTCGTCGAGTACCTTCTCGGTGATGGGATCGCCCTCTTCGAGGATGATGCGGCCATGGAAGGTCACATCCTCTTCGCTCAGGGTGTTCATCAGCTCTTCGAAGCGCTCGCGCAGACGCTCAGCTTCAGCGGTCAACTGCTCGCGCTGCTGGCGATACGACTCGTCAATATTGCGTTGGGTGCTGATCTGAGCAGTGCTCATGCCGCCCAGCTCTTGAGTCAGTTGCGACGACAGTTGCATGTTCTTGTCGTCGGCCTGGTTCTGCAAGAGGTCTCGGCGGTAAGCATACTCCATCTGAAGCTGCTCGCGCAGGGCCGCACGCTGCTCTTCGTTTACCTCAGTAATGATGTAAGAAGCGAAGTAGAGCACGCGCTCAAGGTTGCGCGGGCTGATATCGAGCAGCAAACCGAGACGCGAAGGTGTACCCTTTACAAACCAGATATGACTAACGGGCGAAGCAAGCGCAATGTGGCCCATACGATCACGACGCACTTTCGCGCGAGTAACCTCAACACCACACTTATCGCACACTACACCCTTATAACGCACTCGCTTATATTTACCGCAGTAACATTCCCAGTCTTTGGTTGGGCCAAAAATACGCTCACAAAAAAGCCCATCACGTTCCGGCTTGAGGGTGCGGTAGTTAATGGTCTCGGGTTTGGTAACCTCGCCGTGCGACCAATTTAAAATATCCTCAGGCGACGCCAGACTGATGCGGATAGCGTTGAAATCATTAATCTCTAACATCTTGTCTCCGCCAAAAAGCAAAAGCTACAAGGTGCAAGCCTTGTTCGATCTTGCACCTTGTACTTTTGAACTTTAACTAAAACTCGCCCCGCTCCATACCGCTCAAATTGATGCCATCCAGCGCTGCTAGGTCGCTATCGACATCATCAGTCAGTTCAAGCGTACGTTCGTCTTCAGTGAGCACCTCGACAGAAAGGCCAAGTGACTGAAGTTCCTTGATAAGTACCTTGAAGCTTTCGGGTACGCCAGCCTCTTGGATCGGCTCGCCCTTCACAATCGCTTCGTAGGTCTTTACGCGGCCCACAACATCGTCCGACTTGACGGTAAGCATCTCTTGGAGAATGTATGCTGCGCCGTAAGCTTCCAGCGCCCAAACCTCCATCTCACCGAAGCGCTGACCACCGAACTGAGCCTTACCACCCAACGGCTGCTGGGTAACCAAGCTGTAGGGTCCAGTCGAACGAGCGTGGATCTTGTCTTCAACCAAGTGCGCGAGCTTGAGCATATAGGTGTAACCAACCGTTACCGGGTGGTCAAACGGCAAGCCCGTGCGTCCGTCATAGAGGGTCACCTTACCATCTGGCGGCAGGCCCGCTTCAACAAGCATATCTTTGATCTGTTCCTCGGTTGCACCATCGAATACCGGCGTTGCAACGCGGTAGCCGAGACGTGCAGCGGCCCAACCCAAGTGGGTTTCGAGGATCTGGCCGATATTCATACGGCTGGGCACACCGATCGGGTTCAAGATGATATCGACCGGGCGGCCATCGGGCAAGAAGGGCATATCTTCAACCGGGAGCACGCGGCTCACTACACCCTTGTTACCGTGGCGTCCTGCCATCTTGTCGCCAGCGCTGATCTTACGCTTCTGGCAGAGCAGTACACGTACCATCTGGTTTACACCAACGGGCAGCTCTGCACCCTCTTCGCGCGAGAAGACCTTGACGTCGATAACCTTACCGCGCACACCGTTGGGAACGCGCAGCGAGCTATCCTTAACTTCGCGAGCCTTCTCACCGAAGATCGCGCGCAAGAGGCGCTCTTCAGCGGTCAGATCGGTCTCACCCTTCGGAGTGATCTTACCGACCAAAATGTCGTTGGGCTGTACTTCGGCGCCAACATAGATGATACCGCGATCATCGAGGTTGCGCAGGCTGTCTTGGCCGACGTTGGGAATATCGCGGGTGATCTCCTCGGGGCCAAGCTTGGTATCGCGGGCCTCGACCTCATGCTTCTCGATGTGGATCGAGGTGAAGATATCTTCGCGAACCAGACGCTCGCTCACCAGAATAGCGTCCTCGAAGTTACCGCCTTCCCAAGGCATATAGGCGACCAGCACGTTCTGACCAAGTGCCAACTCACCGTTATCGGTCGACGAGCTGTCAGCGATGATATCGCCCTTGCGCACCCGCTGGCCAACGCTTACGCTCGGGCGTTGGTTGATACAGGTGTCTTGGTTCGAACGCATAAACTTGCGCAACGGATACTGACGGATCTCGCCGGAGTCTTCGCGGATGGTGATCTGATCGCCAGTTGCGCTCACCACTTCACCGCTGTTGCGAGCAACCACTACCTGACCGCTATCGCGCGCCGCCAGATACTCCATACCCGTACCGACGATCGGCGCATCGGGGCGCAAGAGCGGCACCGCTTGGCGCTGCATGTTCGAGCCCATCAAGGCGCGGTTAGCGTCGTCGTGCTCGAGGAAGGGGATCAGCGCAGTCGAAACGCTCACTACCTGCTTGGGCGAGACGTCCATATAGTCGACACGGTTGACCGACTCTTCGACGAACTCTGCACCGAAACGGCACGAGACGTTGCTGGTCACAAAGCGGTTGTGCTCGTCCAGAGGTGCGTTCGCCTGCACGATGATGAACTTCTCTTCTTCATCGGCGCTGAGGTAATCGACCTCTTGCGAAACAACCGGGCGGATCTTGATCGTCTTAAGCGGAGTATCAGCGATCCTCTCGGCGATCGCACGCGTGACTTCGGTATCTTTCTCAGCGATCATCTCGCCTGTGCGTGGGTCGACAATATCTTCGCGCAAAATCTGACCACGCAACAAACCGATCGTCAGGTGCTTGGCGGTTGCCTCATCGACCACGCTACCCTTGGCGCCCAGCAGGTCGCCTGTACGCAAGTCGCGAACATCGCGTAACAACATACCCTGCTCGAGCCAAGCTGGCGTATTGTTGACAACGTTGTAGATCTTGCGATAGGGGGTCTCTAAGAAGCCCATCTCGTTCACACGCGAGAAGGTCGACATCGTACCGATCAGACCGATGTTGGGGCCTTCTGGCGTCTCTACCGGACAAATACGTCCGTAGTGAGAGTGGTGAACGTCACGCACTTCGAAACCAGCGCGATCGCGGCTCAGACCACCGGGGCCCAGAGCCGAGAGACGACGCTTGTTGGTCAGCTCGGCCAAGGGGTTGGTCTGGTCCATGAATTGCGACAACTGCGAACCACCGAAGAATTCGCGCATCGCCGCCACAACCGGACGAATATTGACCAAACCATTGGGAGTTGCGCTCTCGGCGTCTTGGAGCGACATACGCTCTTTGATCACGCGCTCCATGCGCAACAGACCGACGCGGAACTGAGTCTGGATCAATTCGCCGACGGTGCGCACACGGCGGTTACCCAAGTGGTCGATATCGTCGGGATGGCCGATACCGTTGTTGAGCTGAATGATCTGCTCAACGATTTTATAGATATCATCGGGCAGCAGCACACGCACCTTGATATCAGGTGTCTGGCGCTGAGTAGCGCGGCGTGTGTCACGCTCCCAAAGGTTGCGGTTCAGTTTATAGCGGCCAACACGTGCCAAGTCGTAACGACGCGGGCTGAAGAGCAACGACTCTAGCAGGTTGCGTGCGTTCTCGAGCGTAGGCGGATCGCCGGGGCGCAGACGCTTGTACAACTCCATCAACGCTTCTCGGCTATTGCGGGTTGGGTCTTTATCAAGCGTAGCGCGAATATATTGATGATCAGGTGCGACATCGACGTGAGTAAACAGCTCAATCACATGCTCGTCGAGGCCGTGCTGCTCTAGTTCATTATCGGGCACCCACTGGCCGTCGCCGTTATCTTCCGCCTTCCACGCCAAAATAGCGCGTAGCAGAATCGAAACGGGGATCTTACGTTTGCGATCAACCTTTACACTGATAACATCGCGCTTGTTGGTTTCAAATTCTAGCCATGCACCACGATTCGGAATCAGTTTAGCGGAATGCAAAGGTCGACCACTGGTGGGATCTTTTTCATCTTTAAAATAGACACCGGGCGAACGGATCAGCTGGCTTACCACCACACGCTCGGCGCCGTTAATGACAAAGGTACCGTTTTCTGTCATCAACGGAAAATCGCCCAAAAACAGCTCACTCTCTTTCAATTCACCCGTTGAGAGGATCTGCAGTTGGACGTTCACGCGCAGCGGAGCTGCGTAGGTCATATCACGTTCGCGGCATTCATACTCGTTATAACGCGGCTCTCCGAAGGCATAGTCCAGAAAGCGCAACGACAGATTTTTCCCTGTAAAGTCAGTTATCGGCGAGATCTCGTCAAATAGCTCGCGTAACCCCACTCGCCGGAACCACTCAAAGCTCTCAAGTTGAGTTTCGATGAGTTTAGGTACCTCGATGGCGTCGTGGATACGTGCGAAGGATCGTCGCTCGATCCCCGTGCGATGCAGAGCATCCCGACCTGTATCAACGTGAACGATCAGGGGCTGAAGCACCACAGATTCAGTCAACGCGGGCATACATACCTCTTTTCCAGAAAGATGCCGCTTTTCAAAGCACAGATGGGGCGCAGCAGTCTACCCCAATACCGTGTACATACAAAAACCCTACCCCCAGAGGTTCGGGGATAGCCGATTCATAACTCACGACCTGCAGACCTCAAAGCTAGGATATAGTTGGAAACACATCAACACGGTATTGGTCCTAACCTTATGGTGTACAACCTGATTTCAGGCAAAAAACACGAACTGCCCATGTCCTAGCCTTTACCCGACTACGGGATACGACATACGGACTGGTGTTCGTGACTGCAGGAGATACAACTTACGGAAGCGCTGATTTGCGCCAAGGCAGACCGGAAGGGTCATGTAGTAATAGGTGACAATAGTTCATTCCTTGGTGATGATTATTCACCCATACCTCAACAGGAAATGATACCACATACCAACAAGTGTGTCAAGTGGCGAAAAATACCTCCTTGTTGTGTACTGTCATCATACCTTTGGTTGATGTGTGATATGACACTGAGGTGTTTTAAAGATGTAGATATTAGTATACAAGGGTGTAGGCAGAATATCAAATCTTTTTTCGTTAATATTTCGTTAAATTTCTCATTTTGAAAATAGTAAACGACGACTATAACTGTTGTGAGCGTATTCGTATTGCCGCGCGAATACGCTCACAACACTTCCTCTTGGTTTTCGTTTCTGCCTTGCGAACTCGCTAAGCCAGTTTATGGGTTCAACTCTTCAAACTTACTCGTTACAACAAAGATCACACGCTCGGCGATATTGGTCGTGCGGTCTGCCAAGCGCTCAAGGTTATGCACAATATGCTGGATCTCCAAGGCGCATTCGACGATATCAGGATCGCTCTTCATCTGTTGAACCAACGCGGCGTTGACCGACACACGCAGCTGATCAACCGTATCGTCGGCTTCACTCAGTTTATAGGCGACAGCCGCATCGCGCTCGGTGAAGGCACTCAAACAGGTGCGCAACATAAACTGGTCTTGGCGACACATCTCGTGCAGCTCTGCGGGGATATCAAGCAGTTTGGGGGTTTTTACCGCGCGCAAAATGCCCTTAGCGATACCCTTTACATAGTCGCCCATTCGCTCGAGTTCGCTCGCAATCGAGATAACAGAGAGCAGAATGCGCAAGTCGGTTGCAAGCGGCTGCTGGGTCGCCATCAATAAGAGTGCTGTCTCTTCCAGATGAACCTGCACCCGGTCGATCAATTCGTCGCCAGCGATGATCTTCCAAGCCAAGTCAACATCCCAGTTCTCAAGCGCTTTACTGACACTATCAAGCGCTTCAGCAACCTGATAACCCATCCGAACGAGGTCCTCTTGAACCTCGCCAAGTTTTTGGCGATAGTATTCGCGCACCGAAATGGCTCCTTATAGTTGTTGTTAGATTGGCTCGAAGTAGCTCAAAAGGGGTGACAACTCCTTACAGCTCTAAGCGCAGGAGGGTCTTCTTTAACATCTATCATACCAAATCCGCTTGCTGAGTTTAGCGCTCTGGCGGTCGCGTCCTTTCCCCAAAGAAGGTCCTAAGCGCGTCCGCCTACGGCTACCAACATCCCGCCCGCCTCAAAGGGCTCGTATCGCTGTGTGTGGAAAGGCTACCCCAACCTGAAACGATACAAACGGACTTCGCATC
>Ga0006571J49611_1005085_pt1 | contig 11928 bp, 8 predicted proteins | sample HigsolmetaAR201R_FD_49611 | JGI IMG/M metagenome (IMG submission 49611) | reverse complement strand
GCAGATTTTAATTTTTTTTTTTTATTGCTCCAGCACTGTTTTGTTTTATTAGTACTAATAATAATAATAATAAAACACAACAAAACTAATATTTACTTAGTATTTACCCAGATATTACTAGTCTTTAGGGTATCTTCCTTTATTCATACCATTTTTATAGTATAAATTGCATCTATACCTTCAGCCGTTAAGTGACCTTTAGTTGATGAAATGATCTGAGCTGCTGATTTAAAACTTTCAAAATCTAATCTTTTATCTCCATACATAGGGTATTTTTCAAAATACATATAATACAATACTACTACTAGTACAAAAAGGTATAATTTTTGACTCTATATCCGAAAATTTACTTACTATAAATTCCCCGTAAGATTTTGAATCTTTTTCATATCAACCTCCGCAAGATAAGTAATTAACTAGGTTAGACATTAATTCCCTATCTCGCTTATCTTGACTGATAGAAAAGAAAAGTCTTACAATAAAACCTGAAGTAGAAGATTTAGATTTACTAACAGATACTACAAAGCTACCATCTCCGCAAGCAAATCCGGATAATCAATAAGGATTAGGAATTTTTTTTTCATTAGATATAACAGGTCTAGGTGCAGGAATAACATTAAATTAAGTTTTTAAGTTTTCTTCAGTAGGCTACGCACTAAATTAACTGAAGCTTTAATCCCTATAATTTTGTTTAAACCTTCTAGACTTAAATGCTCTTTGTTACAAACACTAAGATATGCTTGTTTAAACAATAAAAAAAAAATCAGCTTTCTTTTGAGTTATTAAGGGTAGGTATCAAAGTGATTAATTATAACATTTAGGTCTTTGACCGATGTGACTCGATATTGTGAAGATCCTTCCCTTTGTAATATTACCTATTCCCCAAAATAAGCTTTAATTGATTTTAATAAGTTTAAATCTTTATTGTGTAAACCTATAGTAAAACCTAAATCTACACGATATCCTAAAGCTGAAGCGGGATTTTTTCGAACATTTAGTCAAAAATGTCCTTATCGTCTGAGAACCCTGTCAAGAATCAAGGATCTAATTTTTCATTATTTTCTCCTGCGTGATTCGCAGCAAGCACTCGTTTGAATTACTTTCTATTTCTTCGTTATTATTTATCACTCTTGAGGACGATTTTGTGCTATAGTAACGCAAACCGTTAGAGATTCCCCCCTTGAGTTAGGTACGAAGCATTCGGTTCAATTCCGTAAACTACACTAGATATATTATAATGTAGGCCATCTAATACAAAGCTTGGATATATACCTAGTATTACTGTGAAGGATACTAAAGTAAATAAGATGAAAAATTCTCTTTTTGTAAGATCTCTAAAACAGTCAATAAAGTATAGACTAACTGATCCTCCAAAAGCGATTCTATTATACATATAAATAGAATACGCAGCAGAGAATATAATAGAAGTACTAGCTAGCATACCTGCAATAGGTAATCTTTCTAAAGTTCCATAAAGAGACATAAATTCTCCTACAAAATTTAAAGTTAAAGGAGTACCTGCATTACCTAAACAAAGAATAAAGAAGAATAAAGAAAATAATGGCATAATTTGAGTTAGACCTCTAAAGAAGTAAATTAACCTTGTTCCAGTTCTATCATATAAAATACCACCCGCGCAAATAAATAGACCGCTTGATACAAAACCATGAGCTAGCCCTAAAAGTATAGCACCTTCTAAACCTTGGATTGTGTTACTAAAAACACCCATAAGATATATAGCGGCATGAGCTACAGAAGAATAAGCAATTAACTCTTTAACATCTACAGTTCTTAATGTACTAAAACTAGCATAAAGAACTGTTATAGCCCCTATAGCATAAACTATATAAGTTAAGTTTAAAGAAGCTTGGGGTAGTATAGGAAGTATTAATCTAAATACACCATATAGGCTTAATTTCAGCACAATAGCAGCTAAAACAATACTACCTCCTAGGGGAGATTCCACGTGTGCCCTTAATAGTCAAGAATTAAGGCCCCAAACCGGAGTTTTTACTGCAAAAGCAATAAATATACCAAAAAATAAAAATAATTGAGTAGTATATTCAAAACTACTTTTTAATAAAACATCAAAATAAGTCGTACCCACTATTGAAGACATTGTTAATATAGATAATAATAAAAATAAAGATCCTAATACGCTGTTGACATGACATAATAAATGTATTTTTTTTCTTTAATTTAGAGTTACTTTAATTCATTCAATCTCACCCCAAAACATTAACATTACATTACATTAATTACAAAAGTTTAGTGCGTAGCCTACAAAATAAAAATAAAATAAACATCCTTCAGATAATATTCAAATCAAGTGTCTAAAATAGACTAAACTAGACAACTTGTTGGAATGTATGAATTTGTGTTACTCTGTTGGCAGCAGCTGCTTCCTATTTTATTATAATCCTCTTTCACTAGTTTCATCAAACATGCTGCTGGTCGGACATCTGCTGCGCAAGCTAGATGTCAAGATGTCAGTCAGTAGGCAAGACCGCCGGACTAGGACAATCCGATCATGAATTTTTCTCCCTAAAACTGGTTTCCCAGCGACTAGAGTACACCTTACGAATTCTAAATCATTAGAACCGAAGAACCGTCTACTCGTTGCTCTTTTACACCTTGTTGTTACATTCATATCGCTAGCTGCTGCTAGCAAGCAAGGATGATTTAGAACCGTGATTACCCATATATCTTCTAGTGATTTTACCTTCCCTAAACAGGCCAGCTGTTAAATTTACTTAACAACCTTGGTTACTAGAGCTTTAGGGTTTCCCCGGTATTTGGCTCTTTTACACTTAATAGGTATTAAATGTATATAAAAATATATAGAAACTAGCTCTTACTTTATTACTTGATCCAAATAAACCTATCAATATAAATAATGGAGGTAATATACTTTCAAAAAAAATATAAAATAATAACACATCTAATACTAAAAATACTGCTAATAACAGAGTCTCTAATAATAACATGATTATTAAATATGATTTTATGTTATTTGTTATCGAGTTTCAATTAGATACTAATGCTATAGGCATTATTATTGTTGTTAATAAAACAAAGTAGATTGAAACACCATCCACCCCTAAATATATATCATAAAAACTTAAATCTAAATTTTCTTGTATAAATTGAAATTGATTATTGCTAAAATCAAACAAGATATATATTATTAATGATACAATTAGATTTAATATAGTAGTTATAAGAGCTATTTTCTTATAATAACTTACATTAAAAAAAGAATCTTCTTTATTTTCTATATTAAAACTCTCTCCCTCTGAAAAATATAGATACTTTATAGGCTGACGGGCATCATTAAATCCTCTAAAAAATTTTTTATTTAAGACTATATTCGTATTCGTTACGGGATAAAAACTATCTATCGTAGATATCAAAAATATACCTATAATAGGTATAATTAACAAAACATATAATAAAGACACCCTGACGGAGCGTGACTTTAATTTTACACTTACTTAACCGAAGTAAAAATTCACACCAACAAAACTTCTTGCTGAGAATATCAGAATGCTTCTGCTTTCTTATTTACTCATTGCTAGTGACTGACCACTACTACTACTACTACTACTACTACTACTACTACTACAGGTTAACAGTACTTTTTAATGATAGTAAAAAGCTCGCTCTATATAGTCAAACAACATAAAAGTCACTACACTAAATAACTATAGAGGGATCATATGATTAACAGTAGTAGTATTACCTACTGTTAATAGGAGAGCTTATAATAAAAGATTAATAGTAATAGCAAAACTAGTAGTACTAGTTCTAATACTAGAAGTAGAAATTGTACCGTACGTACCGTACGTACGTACGTACGTACAATTAGTAAAATTCTTATAATAACACCATCATCATCATCATCATCATCAAAGTGCTTGTATGCGAATATACGTCTCTGCTGCTGCGTCACTCCCTACCTCCTACACTGAAGGAGAATATTTACTATAGTAAAGATATATTTACAGGGAATATATTAAAACTATATAATATACAAGGGACTAAAACTATTAAAGCGAATAGTATAGGTAATAAAACAGTTCAACAGAAAGACATTAATTGATCAAAACGTATTCTAGGGAATGAGGCTCTCGTTCAGATGAACACAAATATTAATATAGAAGTTTTCACTCCTAAACTTAATCCATAGAATGATCCTTCTACAGTTGGAGCATTATAAAGATAACTAATTATTTCATAAAGACCTAGATCTATAAACACAGGACCCCAGAATGGGAATATAAATATAATATATTTTCCTATTACTATTCAACTTAATAGATTGTTATATATTATGTCTAAAAGACTTATCAATAAATAACCTCCTAAAAACAAAATACTTGTAAGTATACACATTAAAACTATACTTCCATATTCAGCTAAGAAAAAGAATACAAAAATTACTGCAGCATGTTCTGTCATAAACCCACTAACAAGTTCTGATTCAGCCTCAGCTAAATCGAATGGAGCACGGTTTGTTTCAGCTACAGATCCTATAAAAAATATAATAAATACTGGTAATAAAGGTAATATATATCAAATAGCCCTTTGAGATTCAACAATTACAGTAAGACTCAAGCTACCTGATAACATAATTACTAAAAGTATTGAAGAACTTAATACCAATTCATAACTGATTAATTGAGCTGTACTTCTTAAGGAACCTAAAAAAGCATATTTACTATTAGCACTTCATCCAGCCAACAGTATACCATATGTAGCTAAAGAAGATACAGCTAACATATATAATATCCCTGTACTCAGATCATTAACAGCTAATCCAGGACCATAAGGAATAACTGCATATCCTAAAAGAGAGAAAATTAATGTAATAACTGGCCCTAAAAAGAATAATACGAGGTTAGCTTGCGTAGGACCTACATATTCTTTTAATAAAAGTTTTAATGCATCAGCAAATGCTTGTAATAAACCATAAATTCCTACAGCATTCGGACCTAATCTTCTTTGCATACTTCCCATAGTTTTTCTTTCTCCAACTGTTACATAAGCTATACCGACCAGCGAGGGAACTAAAACCAAAACAACTTCAACTAATGAATTAATCGTTTGCGAATAAGACATAAATAAAAAATTTTTTTTTTTTAATTTATAAATATAAGAATAATAGAATGAACTATGAAGAATTAACTTAACTTAATTACTATTAAACAAGGAGGAAGCCATGTATCATTAAATAACTATCTAACAACTAAACTACTATCATCCAACACCACTTCTCCCATATATATATTTTTTAATTATATTTGGACGGCTTAATGTCCTCACTTGTAATGTAATGTCATGTTAATGTAATTCTTACCACCTAAAAACCTTTAAATAACCAGATATAATCACACAGGGTAAGAAGAATAGAATAGAATAAAAACTTTTTTTTTATTTATCCTACTATCATTAAATTTTCAAATATTCTTCTTTCCTGTAACAGTAGTTGGGTTTATATACCCATGCATGCATGCATGCAATATCATGGGGCTTTAACTAAGAGGAACTACCTCTTAATTCTTCTCCCATTTCTTTCCTCTATCGACGTACGTACGTACGTACGTACGTACGTACGTACGTGCGTGGTGACATAGAGGGATTAAATATTGGGTGGTAGTCCCGCAGGTACTACCCCCCCCTATTTAGTAGCCAACTTGGCTGCTAGCAATGCAATGCAATGAAAAGTCAAAAAAAAAAAACAAAAGTATCAAACAAACCACTCCTCTTTCTCTTAACCAATCACTCACCTCTTGCTAGCTATGATGCCTTATCGTATAAAGTATGATGTCAAATGCTTATAAAGGATCATCACTAATTATTATTATTATTTCCATTAATATTATTATTATTATTTTCTGATCCACTATTTACATTAATATTCCTCATCATATATTTCCATTTGACATCATCACTAATTTCTACTGAAATTTCAGTAGTTACTAGTATTTCCCTCCTCCTCCTCCTCCTCCTTCTCCATTTTGTAATTGTAATGGAGTAAGTTCTTCAAGGATTAAATCATTCGGATCTATTCTATCTATCCTATCTATAGAGATATTATTAATGCTATCCTAGGATTAGGAACTCTGAATAATCCAGTTATTCTTTCACCAGCATCAGGACCACTATCTAATGTTGATAATGGTAAATAATTATTAATAATGAATTCGATACGGTAGTTATCCAGGTAATTTATATCTAGATTATCTTCTTCGAATACTGGATATCCAGTAAATTTTTCCTCCTTGAATTAGCCTCATCAAACATCATAATAAAAAACTAAGAACCAAACACGTGAATAGAAGTACCTAAACTACTTTGTACAGGTAAACTATCAAATGAATGAGGTTTAGGAGGACTATTTACAGCTCACTCTAAACTAGGATAACTTCTATTTAATAGGGCATGTCTATTATCAAAGTTGTATTGAACTCTTAATCATGGGAATCTTGATGCAATGATTTCTTCTATTAACTGTTTATGTTAAGAATATCTATTTTTATTCATAAATGATTTAATCTCTAAGATACGATCAAATCCTTCTTCTGTTAAGTGACCTTTATTCCTAATTATGTTAGAAGCCTCACAAAAGTCCTTAAAATCTAAAGATTTAGTACTTTGAAGAGGATATTTTACAAAAAAAGGAATAATTTTCTCCAAGATATCCTGTGTTTTATATACATAGTATTCACAAGATTCTTTATCAGAAGAAAGACTAATTCCCCCACAATTAAAGAAGTCTTCAAATTTCATCATTAGATTAAAATCTCTAACATCTTGATGTATTGAAAACCCTAAAAAAGTAGAGTATCCTAATTTATAAGAAGAAGACTTAATAGTTCTAATCATAAAACATCCGTCTCCATCTACAAAACCTGAAACTCAATAAGGATCAAACTTATCCGGACAAGAAACTACAGGTCTAACTACAGGAGTAGTATGTGGGAAATTATTTAATATTTCTTCACTTAGGCCAAAACCTAAAGAAGCTTTAATATTAATAATTTCCTGAAGACCTTCTTTAGTTAAATGATCTTTATTTTTTACTAAAGATAAAGCTTCCTTAAATAATATGTAATCACCCTTTTTTTGTGTAATTAAAGGGTAATTATCAAAATGAGATATGATAACTTCTAAATCCTTGACAGTTTGAACAACATATTGAATGCTTCTTGCACCATCTGTATAGACTTTACCTACACCGAAAAATTTAGCTATTCTATTTAACAGTTCTTTATCCCTGTTATTTAAACCTAATTTAAAAGTACAACGCACATAGTATTTGTCTTTTTGGTGAATTAGATTCACAGAAAAGCTAGATTCGGCGTCACAAAATCCTGTCACGTAATTAGGATTTAATTCGTTATTTACTCCCTCCAAGAACAGAACTTTGTATTGGTAAAGAATCGAAAGTGTGAGGTTTAGGTGGTGAACTTACAGCCCACTCTAGACTAGGAGAACTTCTAGTTATTAAAGCTCTCAGTGAATCAGTAAAGAATTGTGGAATTAGTCAAGGGTATCTTGAAGCAATAGAACCTTCAATTAATTGTTGGTATACTATGAACAAGAATACTCCTGTTGCAATTACACTTATCAGAGATCCAAAGCTACTGATTAAATTTCAGCCTGCAAAGGCATCAGGATAATCGCTTATTCTTCTAGGCATTCCTTGTAATCCTAAGAAATGTTGAGGGAAGAATGTTAGATTAACCCCTATAAATAGTATTCAGAATTGAACTTTTGACATAGTCATATTATAATTTAAACCTATTAATTTAGGTATTCAGAAGTATCATCCACTAAACATTGCAAATACTGCACCCATACTTAATACGTAGTGGAAATGAGCAACTACGTAATATGTATCGTGGAAAGCAATATCTAAAGAGGCATTAGCCAGCATAACTCCACTTAACCCTCCAATTGTGAACATAAATACAAAACCTATAGCAAATAACATAGAAGGAGTTAATATAATAGAACCTCCGTAACAAGTAGCTAACCAGCTAAATATTTTAATACCTGTAGGTACTGCAATGATTAATGTGGCAGCTGTAAAGTATGCTCTTGTATCCACGTCCAGACCTACAGTATACATGTGATGACTTCACACGATAAATCCTAAAATTCCAATAGACATCATGGCGTAAACCATACCAATATAACCAAATACAGATTTATTAGAGAAAGCGGAAATTGTAGTACTTATTATTCCAAAAGCTGGTATAATTAGAATATAAACTTCTGGATGACCAAAGAATCAGAAAAGATGTTGGAATAATATAGGATCACCCCCTCCTGCAACTTCATAGAATGATGTATTGAAGTTTCTATCAGTTAATAACATAGTAATTCCACCAGCTAAAACAGGTAAAGATAATAATAATAATACTGCAGTTATAACTACAGCTCATCCAAATAAAGCTAGTTTATGTAATCTTATACCTGGTGTTCTCATATTTATTACTGTAGTAATGAAGTTCATAGATCCTAATAAACTACTTATTCCTGATAAATGTAAAGCAAATATAGCTAAATCCACGCTTGGTCCACTGTGGCTTTGTACACCGGCAAGGGGTGGATAAACAGTTCACCCTGTACCTACACCACCTTCAACACAAGCAGCAAAGACTAATAATATTAAGCTTGGTGGAAGCAGTCAGAAGCTGATGTTATTTAATCTTGGGAATGCCATGTCAGGTCCACCGATTAAGAGAGGTAATAAGAAATTACCAAAACCTCCGATTAAAGCTGGCATAACCATAAAGAATATCATCAACAGTGCATGCGCAGTTATAATACTATTATATAGTTGATTGTCTGCTATATATTGCACTCCCGGACCACTTAACTCCATTCTTATTAAAACAGAAAAAGCTGTACCTAGTAATCCTGAAAATAATGCAAATATTAAATATAATGTAGGGTCAGTCAAGCTGCCCTCAGAACCGTACGTGAAAGTTTCCCTTCATACGGCTCGCCGTGGAAAGCTGACAAATATGTGGGTGGAAAATCACTACATTATTGTATTCCTTTAGTGTCATTACTCCTCATCATCAGATGACATGATATCATTTCTGAAATCAATACAGTAGCCATGTTATTGGAGTATCTGACAATAAGGTCTATTTCATAAATGAGCAGTTTTCCACTAAAGGGTGTGGTGATACTGGCATAGTGAGACTTCTTGTTTCCGAAGATAAGCTCCTTGTCATTCCTTGAAACTTGCTTTCTTGTTGGCAATTTTCGCCCTTATATTCCCCCCCCCTCCCTACCTTTCTAACGTGATGCATCTGTACATTAGAAGAAGAAGTGTTTACATACAGATGACGCATCTTTTAAAGAGATTTTGTCTTCGTTAGTCTACTGTATCATGATTGATTGCTCTATGATTTTGGTAGCCGGCGTCAGATTCTCTTTATTATTGTATTTGTGTAGGTTGGTAAGGATTTGGGGACGTACATTTGGATGTCAGTTTCAGGATCCTTAAGATAGGGCCCAAATCGCTTGAAGGCCTGTCTTGCGGATCTTAGTTTATATTTTCTGGCTAAGGTCTTAGCAAGTGACATTCTAAGCAATCAGAAAATGTTCTGAAGTTTTACTCTATTTCCGGCGAAAGAATAGTAGTTCATTAACCCATATACCTTAGAATTGTAGAATTGGATTATTGTGGCGTGATCCGTGTTGACTAGTGCCGTCATAGGTTTTGGAAGTACCGCCATGCGATCGTTTCGTTTAGCTAGTCCGGCTCTAATCAGTTTTTCAATGAGTAACTTGATTGGAGCATCAACTCTTGCTCTAAGGTTAGCTCTCATTGTGATACGGCCCCCTTTTGAAGTTGTAGTCTTCTTCATCCGGAAACCTAAGTGTTTTGGAGCTTTAATATGTGCTCCGAGGAAATTGAATCCTTCACTTACATGCGTTACTAATGTCTTTTCGTCGTTTAATTCTAGGCCCGTTCTTTCTTTTAGAACCTCTTTGATCTTGTTCTTGATCTCCAAGGCTTCTGACTTAGGACCTTCGACCAAGAAGACAAAGTCGTCTCCGTATCTTACATACATGGATCTACGATAGTCAGGATCATGGGTATCCATTCTAGGTATTTCCCACATTCTCCTTAACGCCACTTCTTTTTCCTCTGCAGTAGCATTAGGGTTTTTGGAACTCCTAATATATGCTATTGCGTTGTATGCGGGGTTAGTTTTTCTACGTTTACCTCTATTGTAAGTGGGCATCAGTTCATGAATAAGATATTTATCTAGTTCATGTAACACTATGTTCGCCAGTATAGGACTTAGAACACTTCCTTGAGGGGTTCCTATCTTTGATCTGACAATTTGCTTAGTTTCGGGGTCCACATAACCTACTCTAAGTGCTTTCTGGATAAGGGTAAGTATCCTTTCACATATTATATGTTTCTTTAACAGCTTCATGATGATCTCATGCGGTATGTTATAGAAACACTTAGATATGTCTCCCTGAATTACTCAAGTGTGCTGGTGCGCTTTTAAGTACAGGGTTCTAAGTGCACTGTGAGTTGATCTATCAGGTCTGAAACCGTGAGAGCAATCTAGGAACATTGGTTCGTAGATGGCCTCAAGAATTACCTGAAGTCCCTTCTGCACTATTTTCTCTCTAGGAGAACCAACACCAAGTGATCTCTTCTTACCAGGTTTGGGAATGAGAACCCTTCTGGCAGGTGTGAAGTTGAAACTTCCTGATTTGGTTTCCTGAGATATTTTCTCGAACCATTCATAAGTAAGTCCATCCAGGGTTTCTCTAGTGGAACCTTGACTCATGTTTCCCGGTTTCCCTTTTATCAGCATATAACAGAATTGTAGAAACCCTACATCAGATAGAATTCTTATAATTCCATTATATTTTCCATCTTTAGTCCTATATTTGCTCAACTCAGATTGGACGAACGTACGCAGGTTTTGGTCTGTCACCATACTGCGAGACCTTCTCCCCTGAGCTGACGCTTTCTCACTGTTCCCCTTCGTTACACTGGAATACGAAATTTTCGATTCCGAACTACTATGGGAACTCCGTCCGCGCTTGTGTGTTACAGAGGCGCTTAGATCCAGAGGTTCTCTTAGTACGTCATTTTTACCCTTTTTGGGTAAGGTCTTTCTCGACTTAGGTTCTTGCACATGTGTAGCTAAGCTACTCTCCTCACTGGAGTGACCATCAGCTTCCAGGCTACCACTAAGGTCGGCATATCCCTTAGTAGCTTTTAAGTTGCTGATCATACGCCGCGATATTCTGCTTAAGACGTAAGGCCCGACTCATGGCGATCCATATGTATCAAGTTTCTTATCGTAACCATATCGAGATCCCCTAATAAGAATGTTAGATGATGGCAGACCCATCCCATTCTTACATTCGACATCTGCTATAACCTTTAGTGAGTTATTAGCTACACTAGGGCCAATGCCGTGGGGCAAGTCTGCTACTTCGGGCCCCATGGGCCAGCTTCGCACCCGGTCGTCCCAGAAAGACGACCGACGTGGGTATTTTCTTAGAAGTGCGCCTGTTAGACTTGAGTTCACATACCTTCTTGTGAACAGAACGTAAGCTAAGAGCTCACTCCGCGCACATACCTATGTCCTTAGCATTTGATGATAAAAATCAACGTTCAACTCACATAGAAATAGGTCTACTCATTATTTCAGGTGATGCTACTGCTGTAGCAAGAACAGAACCCGCCATAGAACCACGGGATCTATTATAAATTTTCATTATTTCTTTGAACACTCTAAGTTCTAAATCCATTTTCTTCATTTATTCGACTAAATACCCTAAAATCTATTAAGATAATTAGAAAATTAAACTAGGATTATGTAGGAATCGAACCTATTACTTTTGATTTGCAATCAAAGTGTAAAC
>Ga0006571J49611_1003087_pt1 | contig 12085 bp, 10 predicted proteins | sample HigsolmetaAR201R_FD_49611 | JGI IMG/M metagenome (IMG submission 49611) | reverse complement strand
AGGACATCAACGAGCCGCGCTATCCGTCGTTCATCGGCATCCGCAAGGCATCGAAGGCAGAAATCCCGGTGCTTACCTCCGCAGACCTCGGCGTGACGCTGCCAGCGGCGACAACGCGCGTCGTTGCCTATCGCAACCTGCCAGCGCGAGAGACACAGGTCGAAATGATCACCGGCACGCCGGAAGAGCAGGCGCGGATTCTGGTGGATCGCCTGCAGGAGGAGAACGTACTATGAGCGCGGTTTACGTGTGGATAGAGACATTTCAGGGACGGGCGCAACCCGGAAGCTGGGAAGCGCTCGGTGCAGCCAGCAAGCTCGGCCTGCCGGTCGTCGCGCTCGTGTTCGGGAAAGATGCCTCTGCCATCGCGCAGGAAGCCGCCCGCTATGGCGCGGAACGCTGTCTGGTGTCCGAGGACGCGACGCTTGAGAGCTACCGGCTGGAGCCATACGCCGCGCTGCTTTCGAAGCTGGTGCAGGACAACCGCCCCCGGCTGGTGCTTGCCAGCGCGACCTTGCGCGGGCGCGAACTGCTGGCGGCGTCGGCAGCGGATACAAACTGCGCGCTGCTGTCCGATGTGATGACGTTTGAAGTGAACGACGGGACAGTCACGGCGACGCGCGCTGCCTACGCAGGCAAAGTGTTGAGCGACGTCGAAGCGACCGGCGAGACGGTGTTTCTGACGCTGCGCGGGCGCGCCTTCAAAGCCCAGGCTGCGAACGAAGCCGCCAGCGCTCAGATCGAAACGGTCGAGCCGGTGCTGGCTGAAGCCAAGATCGCGACGAAAATCGAAGGCTTTGAAGCGGAGGCGGGCGGCGTCAATCTGTCCGACGCCGCGATCATTGTGTCCGGCGGGCGCGGCATGGCGAACAATCCGAAACCCGCGCCGCCAGATGCAGCCGACGCCGCCGTCTGGAAAGCGCAGGATGGCTTCAAAAATACGCTCCAGCCCCTTGCCGATGTGCTCGGCGGAGCAGTCGGCGCAAGCCGCGCGGCGGTGGATGCCGGTTACATCTCTTACGCGCATCAGGTCGGGCAAACAGGCAAGACCGTCAGCCCTGAGTTGTATATCGCCTGCGGCATTTCCGGCGCGATCCAGCATCAGGCGGGCATGCGCTCCAGCCGCATCATCGTCGCCATCAACAAAGACGCCGACGCGCCGATCTTCAAGATAGCGCGTTACGGGCTGGTAGGCGACCTGTACGAGATCGTACCCGCGCTCACCGCCGAACTGAAGCGGCGGTTAGGCAAATAGCTCAACGTCCGAATCGCAACTCCGCCCCTCTCCACAAAATGTGGAGAGGGGCGTTGAATGCCGGGTCGAGGCTGATTGCGCGCAACAACCAGTCCCCGCAAATGACGGAAGCCGTTGTGAGTTGCTACCCGCGCTTTGCTTCCAACTGCCGGGTGATGATGTCGCGCACAAGCTGCGGGTTTCCCTGCCCCTTAAGCGCCTTCATCACGCTGCCCATCAGCGGCCCAAACAGCTTTTCTTCTCCCGCCAGATAGCGCTGCACCAGCGCGTCGTTCTCCGCCAGCGCGCTGGCGACCGCGGCTTCAATCGCGGCGGTGTCTGAAATCTGGGCCAGCCCTTTGGCCTTGACAATGGCTTCGGCATCCTGCCCGGTTTCCCACATCTCGCCCAGCACGGTCAGCGCGGTCGGGCGGTTGATGACGCCGTCATCGAGCAGTTTGGCGAGCTGGCCGAACTGGCGATCGGTCACTTTCGTGCTGGCGATGTTCTCTCGTTCGACGCCATCCCGGTTCAGTAGGCTGAACAGGCTGGTCAGCAACAGGTTGGCGACGGTTTTGGCGCTGGCGCCGGTCGCGACCGCCGCTTCAAAATAATGGGCAACCGCTTGCTCGGCAACCAGTTGCGAGGCATCGTAGCGTGACAGGCCAAATTCGCTCATGAAGCGGTCGCGCTTGGCATCCGGCAGTTCGGGCAGGCGGGCGCGTACCCGCTCGACCCACTCGCGACTCACTTCAACTACCGGCAGATCTGGCTCCGGGAAATAGCGATACTCGTCGGCATCCTCCTTATAGCGCTGCACGACGGTGCGCTGGCGCTGTTCGTCCCAGCCCATCGTCGCCTGCCGCACGCCTTCGCCACTTTCCCAGGCAGCGATCTGCCGGGCGACTTCGTACTCAATCGCCCGGTAGAGGCTGCGAATGCTGTTCAGATTCTTGACTTCGGTGCGCGTGCGGTAACCAGTGTCGTCGCGGTGCATGACGCTGACATTCGCTTCCAGCCGCAGCACGCCCTTTGACATATCGCCGCTGTTGACGCCCAGATACTGAAGAATGGCGCGCAGTTTACGCGCGTAGGCCTCCGCCTCTTCCGCCGTGTTGATGTCTGGCTCGGTCACGATTTCGAGCAGCGGCACGCCGGCGCGGTTGTAGTCCACAAGACTCTCGCCGTCGATATGCACCAGCTTGCCCGTATCCTCTTCCAGATGCGCGCGGCGAATGCGTATCCGCTTGCTCGTCCCGTCCGACAGATCGACATCGATGTAGCCGTTCACGCACAGAGGCCGGTCGTACTGGCTGATCTGGTAGCCCTTCGGCAGGTCGGGATAGAAATAACTCTTACGGGCAAACTGGTTGACCGGCGGGATTTCACAATTGAGCGCCAGACCGACCATCATGGCGTCGTCCAGCGCCTGTTTGTTGATTACGGGCAACGTTCCCGGCAGCCCAAGCGACAGCGGATCGACCGCCGTGTTGGGGGCCGCTTCGACGCTGTCGACAACCGGCGCGCTACTAAACATCTTACTGCGCGTCATCAGTTCGGCATGTACTTCCAGGCCGATGATCGCTTTCCAATCGCTCATGGAAGAAAACCTATCTGGATGCGGGTTCGTGAAAATTCTGTTCTGCGGCGGATTGTACCACAGGCAGCCGGGCGTTCGTCGCGTCAGATATCCGCGTCGCCCTGAAGCAGCAGCATGGCAAGCGGCGCATAACGCGGGTCGCCGCGCAGGATGCGTTCCATCTGATTTCGCAGCACTTCGCTGGCGGCGGTCAGCGCTTCGCCACACAGCGCCAATGCCTGAACCAGATCGCCCTGCAACAAGGCCAGCAAGCCACGGTTGAAGCCGATCATCGGGTCATCAGGCACAATCGCCTGCGCTTCCGCAAAGTCTGCGGCGGCTTCGGCAAATGCGCCGTTGGTCATCAGAGCCCGCGCCCGCTTCAGTAGCAGATTGGCCCGCATATTGGCCGCGAAGGGGCTGTCCGTGTCGAACTGCCGCTCAAGGTCCTCCAGCGCCTGGGTATATGCCGCGATGGCGTCGGCAATCCGGTCGCTCTCGACGGCGATATCGCCGGCCCACACCAACCAGCGCCAGACGCGCGGCAACGACGACAGCAACCGCCACGCGTGCTCATCGTCGTTTCGCAGCAAGTGTAATGACAGGAGACGTTCGATCAGCGATTCATCGTCGGGCCAGCGCTCCCGCGCCCTCACGACGGCGTCCAGCGCTTCGTCCAGACGGCCCAACGACTGGAGAATGAGCGACCGCCTGATGGCATCATCCGGGACGGGCGTCACCATCTGGTCGAGATCGCGGAGTGCGGCCAGCTTGCCCGCTTCATCTCCGGCATGCATCAGCACTGCCAGACGCCAGCGCCGCGCCGCATCGTCGTCGGGGAATTGAGATAGATGCTGGTTTAAGACCCGGAGGGCTTCGTCAAGCTCGCCCGCCTGAACGTGCGCGCTCGCCAGATCAAGTGCGCTGAAGGACATTCTCGCACCCATCGGCCATGGCTGGGTCCGGCGATTCGGCAGGCGCTAGAGGAAGCCAGACGTGGAACGTGCTGCCCTTCCCCAGCTTGCTTTCGACCGTAATCTCGCCGCCGTGCAACTGGACGATCTGTTGCGAGATACTCAAGCCCAGCCCCGTGCCCTCGGTGCGCCGATCAACGCGGAAAAATGGCTGGAAAATATGCGGCAGGTGTTCGCTGGAAATGCCAACGCCGGTATCCTGCACCGAAATGCAGGCGCACAGTTTGCCCTGCGTATTGCGCGCCTGCCGCAGCCGCACGAACACATCACCGCCGGCGGGCGTGTAATTAATCGCATTGATCAGCAGGTTGGTAATCACCTGCACCATGCGCTCAGGATCGGCATATACTTCGACCGGCTCCTGCGGAAGTTCGGGAGTGATGCGAACGTTTTTCTGTTCGGCTTCGGCCCCCTGAATGCGGATAACGTTCAGGACGACTGTCTGCAGCGCAATCATTTCCCGCTGAAGCGATATCACGCCGCGTTCGAAGCGCGAGGTGTCGAGCATATCCTCGACCAGCCGCTTCAAACGGTCCGTCACTTCTTCCAGCGTCTTAATATGGTCGTCCAGACGCTCCGGCATGTGGCGCATCAGGTAGAGGCGCGTTTTCAGATTCGTGATCGGCGTTCGCAGTTCATGAGACGCATAGGCTACAAAGCGTTGCTTCTGCGCCTGCAGCGCTTTTTCCTGACTGATGTCGCGGATAACCGTCACCGCGCCAACCGTTTCGCCGTCCAGCCCGCGCACCTGCGAGCAGGTTACGCTGGCGTCAAACTCGGTGCCATCCTTGCGTCGCAGGCGCATTTCTCCAGTCCAGTAGCGCCCATGGTTGATGGCGTCATAAATCGAAGCGATGGTCTGGCGCATCTCGTCAGGCGACGTGTCGGCGCTACGCAACAGATCGAGATAACCCGTCCACTCGTAGAACTGATAGCCGGTCAATTCGGTGAGCGCGCGGTTGATGTAACGGACGCGCATCCCTTCGTCATAGATCACGCCTTCGCTCAACGAATCAAGGATCGTGCGAAGCTGCGCGCGCTCAAGGTCAAGCTGATCCGTGCGTTCGACGACGCGCTGCTCAAGCATCTCCGCCTGACGGCGCAGCGCGTCGTAAAGCTCGGCGTTGCGGATGGCCGTACCGGCCTGATCGGCAAATGCCAGAAGACGATCAGCGTCAATGTCGGAGAAGGCGTTAACCGTCGCGCTATCCAGATTGAGGAAACCGATGACCTCATTATTGACACGGATGGGCGCGGCGACGTGCGAACGCACCCATTCGACGCCGGCGATCGGAACCCAGCCCTCGTATTGATCGACATCGGGCACGCAGAATGGCCGCCCGGTTTCGACCATATACTTCATGTTGGGAACGTCCTCGATCCGAAAACGCTGGGCGTTCATCGTTTCTTCCAGACCGCGTTCGGCATAGCCACGGCCCCGAACCACTCGCGCCACACCGTTTTCGATCAGCATGACGTTGGCCGTATCGCTCGGCACAACCCGCGCCACCTGCACCAGAATGCGTCCCAGCAGTTCGTCGCGGTCGAGCGTGCCGTTCAGCGCCGCCGCCGTATCCCGCAGCGCTTCCGCCAGCACGCGCTGCTCGCGTTCCGCCTGTTCGGCTTCCCGTCGCTTGGTGATGTCCCGCACCGCGCCCCACATGCCGACGACTTCGCGATCTTCAATCTGCGGGTGAACAATCACCTCACCATAATTGACGTCGCCATCAGAACGGTTGAAGCGCAGTTCGAACGGTGGTGGGATCTCCCCGCGCATCACGCGATCGAACATGCTGAGCGCGAGCGGAAGATCGTCATAATAGATCAGCGGAATGAAGGAGCGACCGATCCACTCGCTGGGCGAGAAACCGGCAAGCGACCGAAAGCCCTGACTGAGAAATGTAATCGTCGTATCAGGCGCAACGGTAAAAACCGCCTCACTGGAGTATTCGAGCACTTTCTGGAAGCGCTCTTCCGATTCGCGCAGGCGCGTTTCCATCTGCTTGCGCTGCGTGATGTCATGAAGCACGATTTGCAGCGCGTTCCGGCCCTGCAGGTCTACCGGGCTGGAGTACATCTCGATCTCGCGCGTTTCGCCAGACGCCAGCCGGTGCGTGAAAACGACGAAGGTTTCCTGCTTGCTGGTCGCGCGGAGAGCCCGCGCCATCATCTGCCGGGCGGGATAGGCGTCGAGATCGGAGAGTTTTTTGCGGCGGAAAACGTCAGGGCGGTAACCGTAGAAAGCGCAGGCGGCGCTGTTGGCATCCAGAATCGCGCCGCTTTCGGCATCCACCAACAGCCGCATGACGTTTTTCTGATCGAACAACTGGTAAGCCAGCTGCTCGCACTCATCAAGGCGCGAGCGCAACTGCACTTCCTTCAACAGCCTGCCCACGCGCTGGCGCAGTTCGCTACGGCGGACCGGCAGGGTAATGACCTCGTCCGCGCCCGCGACAAACGCCTGTTCGATCTGCGTCTCGTCATCCGGCGTAAGCATGCAGATCGGCACGCCCGCATATTCTTGGCTGCCGTTCAGTTCCATGCACAAAGCAAAAGCGTCGTCGCTCGTAAGCGTGGCGTCCAACACCACCAGACCGGGGAGAGGCGTCAAAGCGGCGAGGCACGCGGTCCGGTCGCACACTCGTTGCAACTCATAAGACGAACCTTCGAGCAGTTGCGATACCGTTGTTCCAGCCTCTCCGTCGCTTACGATAAGTATGCGCGGGGCCTTAATTCGTCCTGTGGACATTGAGAGAGGCTCTCTTCGCAACCAGCTGCTGTTCCGGAAAAGTGACAAGGCTGGCTCTACCTTATTATGAGGCAAACGAGAGGCCGGCTCAATCGAAACGAATTAAGATTTGTGAATTCCGTATTCACAATCTGCTTTTCAACCGTGCCGGCGCAGGAAATGTCGCATACGCTCCAGTGCAATTTCGATCTTCTCATCACTGGTGGTATAACTCGCGCGGACAAATCCTTCTCCGCTGCGGCCAAATGCGCTGCCGGGAATGACAGCAACCCGTTCCTCATGCAGCAGACGCTCGCAGAACTCCTCATCGGTCATTCCGGTAACGGCGATACTCGGAAAAGCATAAAACGCGCCGCGAGGCTCGAAGCACTGCAGGCCAAGCTCGTTGAGGCCGCCGACCAGCAAACGCCGCCGCCGGTCGTAGGCTGCGCGCATTTCCTCAACATCCTCCTCCCCATTGGCCAGCGCCTCTAACGCCGCGTGCTGGGCCATCGTCGGCGCAGACATGATCAGATACTGGTGCAGCTTACGCATGGCCGCCAGAATGTCAGCCGGAGCCGTCGCGTAGCCGATCCTCCAACCCGTCATGGCGAACGACTTGCTCATGCCGCTCAGAACGATGGTGCGCTCGTACATGCCCGGCAATGTCGCAAAACAGATATGCTCGACGCCGTATACCAACCGCTCGTAAATCTCGTCCGAGATCACCAGCAGGTCGTACCGCTCGGCCACATCCGCGATTTCCAGTAGCCGTTCGCGCGTCAGCACCGCCCCGGTCGGGTTGTTCGGATAGCTGATGAGGATCGCCTTGGTGCGTGGCGTCACCGCTACCTCAAGGTCTGCCCCCGTCACCTGAAAGCCGTGCTCAACGTAGGTGTCGATGGAGACCGGAACGCCGCCCGCCATTTCGACAACAGCGGCGTTGGCGACGAAACATGGCTCGACCACCAGCACCTCATCGCCGGGATCGAGAATCGCCTTCAGTGCCAGCCAGAGCGCCTCGCTGACGCCGACCGTTACCAGTACCTGCTCATCAGGATCATAACGCAGTCCGTACAGACGTTCAATGTAAGCCGCAATCAGCCGTCGCAGTTCGAGCAGACCAGAATTGGACGTATACCCGGTCATGCCCAGACGTATGGATTCTACGCCACGCTCGGCAATATGCTGGGGGGTAGCAAAGTTCGGCTCGCCGATGCTGAGGGAGATGACATCGTCCATCGTTGCGGCAATGTCGAAATAACGCCGGATGCCCGACGGACGAAGTTTCTGCACGCTTTTGGATATGTACTGGCGCGTAATCAACTCATTCTTCCTTGTGGAAACTCGCGAACTGTCTCAGCCTGATTGGCAAAGTTCAACCATATCCACAAGGCAATGAATGTTATACACCATTGAGAACCATTTTCAACGGGACTTCCTGTACACTGTGTACGAAGACCGGCGTGATGCTACAATAGCGGCGGGCTGGCGCAGGTGAAACGCAGGGAGGAAGCGCAGTGGACGAGTCAACCGGATTGCTACTCGGCGTCTGCGGGCTGGGCATCACCTGCACGGGTGTAATGGTCTTTCTGGCGCTGGCTTTCTTCCGGGTTACGGGCCGCAGCCTGCTTGCGTTCCTGCCCGGACGCGACAGCGGCACGCCTGCAATCGCACGCCTGTCACGGCGGCGCATCAACCTCCGCGAACGCGCAAAAGCCGTTGATTTCGACAGCGCCCTCCAGACCTACGCCGCCAGACAGTCGGGTCGCGCGCCGGAACCGCCCGCCACGCTGCCGCCGCGTTTTGACAAACCTGCACGGCCACCATCTGCGTTCAATCTGCGACGCCGTCTCCGGCCGCGAGACGAAGACGAGATTTTTGGCGGTTTGCTCGACATCGACGGCGATGGCGAGCCGGATCTCTAATCCCGCTATGTGCTGGCGGCCCATTGCGCCAGCGCGGCCTTCAGTTCGTCCCGAATTTCGAGACGGCGGGACGCGGTGTAGCGCGTGGCATAGAATCGTTGCTGCGCCGGAGGCGGGCTGGCATCACCGCTGTAATACAGGTCGAACGAGCGCCGGATCAGTTTCATAAAGGCTTCGGCTTCATAGGTCGGCGCGTTGTACGACAGCCACTTCGTGCCGGCAAGCACCAGCGGAGGCCCCGGCTGATCCTGCACAGCCCAGATGCCGGTAAGTTGAAGCGTCCGGTAGCCGAAGTAACCACTGCCAAGTCGCCAGATGATCGCGGCGACCCAGGGGGCAGGCGACAGGCCGCTGACCGATTTGGGGCCATATGTGCGCTGCCTCAACGCGCGTGACGCCCGCAGCTTCTCCAGCTTGCCCAGCGCATCCAACCCATCCAGCACGTTTGCAAGATCGCCCTGCTTTTCGCGGGCCGGCGCGATGGCCTGCTCCGCTCGTCGCTCGGCCAGACGACGCATAATCTGCTGGTAACGGGCTTCCCGGTCATCGCTCATGGTTCCACGCTCGATGCTACTGCCCTGCAGGGCCATGTGCTCAGATTCGCATACAGGTTTCGCTCATCGACGCGACTGCGCTGCTGCTATTTTAGCGCATTTGGCCCGGCGCACCGGGCGCTATGCAGCGCGCTGCGGCCTCGAAAATAAGCGGAGCCGGCGCGCGTCTGTCCTGTACTTTTGCGCGTTTCTCCCGACGCTAACTGGCATTAACATCTGCCCGATTTTAAGGTATGATCTGCGAGTTTGTTCCCCCTGGAACCGGAGTTCTTCGATGCAGAATAATGCGAAAAGAGCCAGTATCTTTCTCGGCGTCTTTATGATCTTTGTCCTGGTTGCGGGCGCGATCATCCCGATTTTCACGCGGGGGATGACCACAACAGTGCCGCAGATACCGCCCACAGCCGCGCCAACGGCGACGTTTCCCCCACCACCCGCGCCGGAAAGCATTTCTTTTAACCAGCAGTATCTCCATCCCAGCGCCCTATTCACCATTGCCCAGCCCGAAGGCTGGACGGTAAGCGAGCCGATCAGCGAACCGGGGCGCGCGGCGATTACCATGGTTAACAACGACGCGTTGAGCGTTATCGAAGCGTCGGTCGAAGCGCCGGCCACGCCGATCACGACACTGGAAGAGCTCGACAACCGTTACGACGAGAGCTTTCTGGATGCAAGCTGGGCGCGTTACAGCAACTGGGAGGAAACGGCACGCCGCGTTGAAGACGATAAGCTGGTGATCGACTTCAATCTGACGCTCAACCGCCAGATCTATGTCGCGCGCCAGAAGTCGTGGACGGATGGCGACTGGATTTATTCGATCCGCGTAGTCACGCCGAACAACGCAACCCAGTTGCTCGTCCACCTGCTCAACGAGTTGGTCAGTTCGGTCGAAGCGCTGAAACAGTTTGCCGGCACGCCGTTTGACTGGGTTGCGACCTACGATACCGTTGCCAACCACGTCATCCGGCATCCAAATAACTGGACAGTTCAGGACACCGCCCCCGGAGCCCCAACCAGCATCGTCGGCCCCAACGGTATCGCGCTGCGAATCGAAGCGCGGCCGGACTCGGCGATTGCCAGCGCTGCGGATGCCGAAGCATGGGTGCGGTCGGTACGACCAAACGCGCGGATCCTCAGTGTCGAGCCGGTTGAGCGAGGTGATGCGGAAGGCTGGTCGGTGGCCTACGCCGACCGAACGATCGACGGCGACCCGCAAAGCGGGCTGGCCGTGCTGCTGAACGGCCCGGACGGCACGTTGCATACGGCAAACCTGAGCTTCCTTGCCAGCGAAGTTGACCTGAACAAGAGCAGCGCGCCCGAACCTGTCGCCGCCGCCGAGGCAACGCCCGAAGCCACCGCCGAACCGGGGCAAGGCGAGTACGCTGAACTGGCGCAGGTGATGAACACGTTCTTCCTGCTGCCGCAGATCAATCTGATATCAGCGGAGACGACGCCAACACCGCTTCCGGCAGCAGCGACTGAGGACGCGACAGCGGAAACCGAGGAAGCCGCCAGCGACGCCGGGGAAACAGACGCCAGCGCAACGGAAGAGGCTGAGTAGCAACCGCTGGCCGCAATGCCTCTCGCAAACCCGTGCGGAGGCATCGGTGTCGTTCTCAATTGAATTTACGCATTACGCAGGGGCCCGGCGACGCCGGGCCCCTGTCTTATTACATTGCCAGACGGATCGGGCAAACTGGCCGGACTACAGAAGGCCAGCCTCTTCTTCGGCCTTCGTCAGCGAGCGCTCGAAGCGTTCCAGGCCTTCGTCGATCGTGGCGCGGTCGATCATCAGCGGCGGGCAGAAACGGATGACGCTCTCACCCGCGCCAAGCACCAGCAGGCCGTTATCAATCGCCAGCCGCTCGGTGCGATTACGGAGATCGTGCGCGGGCTTGCGGGTTTCGTCCTGCACAAGCTCGGCTCCGATCATCAACCCCAGCCCCTGAATACGGCCATATCGTAGCGACGGGTGGCGCGGCTGCATCTCGACCAGCGCGTCCTGAAGATAAGCGCCCTGTTCGGCGGCGTTCGCCATATATTCGGTTTCGATCAGCTCAAGCGTCGCCAGCGCCGCCGCGCATGAAATCGGATTACCGCCAAAGGTATTCCCATGCGCGCCCGGCGGCCAGCTCATGAGATGCCGCCGCGCAATGATCGCGCCGATAGGCATCCCGCTTGCCAGCCCTTTGGCGGAACACACGATATCCGGCTCGACGCCAAAGTGTTCCATAGCCCACCATTTGCCGGTACGCCCGACGCCGCTTTGCACCTCGTCGGCGATGAGCAGAATGCCATGACGATCGCAAATCTCACGCAATTGCTGGACAAAGCGGGCATCCGGCACGACGTAACCGCCCTCGCCCTGAATCGGCTCAAGGATGATCGCGGCGACCGAGTCTGGCGCGACAGTACGCTTGAAAAGCACGTCCTCGATGAAATCGGCGCAGATGCAATGCGCGCGGCAGGCCGATTCTTCCCGGCCATGCATGCAGCGATACGGGTTATTGAACGGCACGTGATGCACGCCCGGAACCATCGCGCCGAAGCCCTGACGCTGCACGACCTTGCTCGCCGTCAGCGAGAGCGCGCCCATTGTCCGGCCATGGAACGCGCCGTAAAACGCGATGACATTCTGGCGTCCTGTATACCAGCGTGCCAGCTTGACCGCCCCTTCAACCGACTCCGCGCCTGAGTTGCACAGAAAGACGCGCGCTTCATCATTGAACGGCGCGATTGCGGCCAGCTTTTCCGCCAGCCGAACCTGGATATCGTAATAGTAGTCCGTGCCGGCAATGTGCAGGAATTTGGATGCCTGTTCCGTAATCGCGGCAACCACTTTCGGATGGCTGTGCCCGGTCGCCGTTACGGCGATACCGGCAGCGAAATCAATGTACTCGTTCCCATCGACGTCCCAGACACGCGCGCCAAGCCCTCGCTCCATGACGAATGGATACCTTGGCTGCATCGAGCTGGACATAATGGCTTCGTCGCGAGCGATGATCGCCTGCCCGCGTGGGCCGGGTCGCACCGACGTTTCACTAACCATAACAATTCTCCAGACTTCGAGACCGTTTCACGGTCTTCG
>Ga0006571J49611_1007605_pt1 | contig 12087 bp, 10 predicted proteins | sample HigsolmetaAR201R_FD_49611 | JGI IMG/M metagenome (IMG submission 49611) | reverse complement strand
GATAGAAGGCGGCCCACTCCGGCGGTTCGGTTGTACGCAGACGCAGCGCCCGCATGACTCCGTCGCGCACTTCCCAGTTCAATTGGCCCGAAGGAGTCCACTCGTTCACGCCGTCCGAAAAGTCGCCGTTGCGGACCAGATTGACATTCGGGCGTGGCGATGGCCGGTGCAGCGCCTGACGCAGCGTTCCCCATGGCCAGCCCGCAACCTGTTCCGGCGTATAGCCGGTGAACGCTACGTTGTGTTCGGCGTAGATGTAGGCTCCATAAACCAGATCGCGCCGGTCACCGTCACCGTCGCCATCGTGGACATCCACATAAGCGGCGATGCCATAGCGTTGGCCGGTCTCGAAATGGAGATGATAGTTCTGGGAATAGCCGGTGTTGCCTTCGAGGGCGATCACCTCCCCCGCCTCAACCGGCACAAAACAATTGGCGCGGCTCAGGTCGCTGCCACAGCGTTCTTTGATGCGCGGGACAATGCTGCCCGGTTCAAGATGGCCATAGAGCGAGTACTCGTGCGGGCCGTGCTCGATCACAATCGTGTTCCAGTACCACCACGCGCCGGAGGCGTAAGTGTTGCGGTTGTAACTGTCGTTGGCATAGACCACGATGCCGTCCTTGGCCGCCGTGACAGCCCGCCCGCTCAGGTCAAAATCGATTTTTCCGGTTCCATGCCGGTCAAAGCTGCGCGTAACCGTCGCCCAGCGACCATCTTCCCATGGGAACTGATAATCATCGAGGGTGAGCGCAGCGGCAATTACCGGATCGGCTTCGGCGCGATATTCGCTGTCATCAATCCGGGCGCGAACATCGGGCGAAAGGCGTTCGAACATGGTGGTATACGCCGGGTCTCCCGGCAGCGCTATTCGCCACTGCCCTGCTTCGCGCAGCGCAACGCCCCAGTCGACAATCCCCGGCACGACGTCGCGCGTGTGCAGATCGTGCAGCGTCAGGTACAGAACCGCGCCGTCGGCGTCGAAGGTGCGCCCAACCTCAACATAGTAGAATGGGCTGCCGCTGTTCCTCTGATGATCCAGCAGCGCTTCGACGACCGCGACATCGAGCGAGCGATCCGGCGTTGGAGACTGAGCGCCGGCAGGGCACGCGCCAACGAGGAACAGCGCGCAGCAGATCAAGGAGCAATAAAGGGTCGTCAACCGGGCCTGCACGAGTGTTTTCTTCCTGTTTTCTGGTCGCATAGCAGCTTGTATTGTGGCAAAGCGCGCTATCGGGGGCAACCGCCGCATTCGGTTGATTAAGGCACACAATACAGGTAAAATAAGGCGGTCCATGTTTCACTCCAAGTTCACCCGGCCCCTGCATTGGATTGCCACGGTTGCCGCGTCCGAGCGTCGCGCTCCGTATTGCAACTTTACAAACGATCGCCGGAGTGTACGCCCCGAAGAGCGGTGGCGGCTGGCCAGGCGACAGCCAAGCGCGGTCTGGCAAACGCATGGCCACACAAACCGTACCGGAATCCTGAAGCTGGCCCAACTTATTGACCGACGACTGCGCCTGGGAGACGCAAAAGTTCGTCCATGAAACAGTTTGTTCTCGATCACTTCGCAAAAGCGTGTCACACCGCGGAACGCGTCTCGGCATGTCACTTCGACAGGCGCGAGGCCGACATTGTGATTCAGCTTGATAACGGCACGTCGGTCGCCGTATATATCATCAACCGCGCCATTCGTATTCCCGAAATCCGCAAGCGTTTTGAAGAAAATACGGCGCGTCGCATCCATACGCTCTTCATCATCGATGGCCGTATGCTTCCCGAAGATCAGGCGGAAATCGAACCGCCGCACTGGATGTCGGCCCTGCATGCCGCGGCGCATAGCCGTATTTACGCTTACTGGGCAGACAAGCGACGTATCACCATCCGGCCCGTACATATGGAATGGCGCTGGGGCAACGAGCCGCGCCGCGTCGAATACGGGCCGGTCATCGATATCAATAACCTGCGGGGCAACTTCGTCGATCTGGCGTCGAAATACATGACGGGCCGGTATGCGGTGGCCGATTTTGGCGACGGCGCGTTCTGGAAAAAGCGTGACCCAGGGGCGGACCGCGAATACAAGTATACATGGCGGCACTGGTCGTTCGGCGGGCAGCGCAAACAGGCTCAGGAAGAGCCGCAGTACTCCTATGAGGAGTGGGACCCATGGGAGGCGTTCAAACAGCACTACGGTGATGTGGGCGGCAGTGAGTTCGCCTGGAACACCAACCGGCAACAGCGCCAGCGGAATTACTCGCGGCAAAGTTCCGGGTACACCGCCAGCAGCCGGAGTTACGCTATCCTCGGCGTGCCGCTGAACGCAACCTACGAGGAAGTCAAGCGGGCCTACCGGCGCAAGGCGCGCGAGTACCATCCCGACTTGCATCCAGACGAGAAGGAAAAGTTCACGGCCAAAATGGCCGACATCAACGCCGCCTTCGAAGACCTGCGGAAAATGCTGGAATAAGAGGACGGACAAGCGCCTGAGCCGGCACACCGGTTCAGGCGCTTTTAATTTTTGCCGCTCGCGTGCAGCGATCCGGGCTCAGGCAGTCTCCAGCCGGCGTGCAAGCTCTTGCTGCATGGCGACAACTTCGGCGCTGTTGCTGCCGATGACAATGCAGCCGAACTCGCCGGCCTCCAGCGCCGAGGTGATCGTCACGACGACGCCACGCTGCTGCCCCGCGATCGGATACTGAAGGTCTCCGACCGCAGCCAGCAATTCCTCCACCGTAGTCGCTGTGCCCGCCTTCATCGAGTCGTTGCTTAACAGGGCCACCTTGTCGAGGTAATCCGCCCCGAACATAAAATGAGCGAACTCGTGCACGTGCGTTCCACCCGTGCGCCGCGAATTGACTTCCAGCAGATAAACCCGTTCGTCGTCATCGACAACCGCGTCGAGATCAAAATGCCCCACATAGCCCATCGCCTGCAAATGGCGGGCCAAACATAAACCGGCCTCGGCCATGACGGAGGCCCACGGCTGCGCGTTCAACTCGCGGCTCACCAAGACGCCGCAAAAGTCACCAAATTCCTGAAAAAGCTGGTCGGAAAGATAAGTGATGACCGGTTCGCCCTGCCCGGCGGGCGGCACGTAAAATTCCAGCGAGGGCGACAGCGGCTTTTCCGCCTCGATCAGCATCTCGACCGTAAGCCAGTTCTGCCCCAGAAACCGGTACTGCTCGATCATCTCAAGCACGGCATCGGGCGTCATAGCGTCCGACGGCCTCACGATGCGGTTGCCAATCCCGTTCTCGCCGATGTCGGCTTTGATCAGGCAGGCCCGCCCGTTACGGCTGAACCAGGTCGCCGTCTGCGCTGCCAGTTCAGCGGTATGACAGGGATAACCCTCCGGGATCAGGTCGGCGGCGTTGTGCAGCCAGCGCGATGCCAGCACCCGGTAGCCGGTCTTGGTATCGACGTAATCACGCACCCAGATGGCTTCGGACGCGGGTGTCTCCGGCAGCAGAACGGTCAGACCATGCTCGGAGCGCAGGACATCGACAAGTCGCAAAAACTCAGGCGTGGTCGCGTATGGAACGAGCTGCACAGTCTTATCCGGGCCGGCGTATTCCACCAACGCCTGCAACAGCGCGGGTTCGCGCAGGATATCGAGCGAGAGCATGGGGGAAGGCTGTTCCGGCGCCAGATAGCGCGTGTCGTGATAGCCACACTGACGGTAGAGCGCCTCGGCATGGGGGATCGGAAAGCTGACGAACACCAGCTTCCGGTCGCCAAACCAGACCAGCGCGCGGTCACCCCGGTATTGTTCGCCTTTGATCAGCCCGGCGCACGTTTCCTCGTCACCGGCCCGGCTGAGAAACTCATAAAAGGTTTCGGAAATATTGCAAACACCAACCACCGGAATGGCGCGGTCGATATGTGGTATCACGGTTCTATCCTTACCCGGCGTGGAACCGGACGATCAGGCTCGATTCAATCATTTGCCCCGGCAGACTCAACCACGTCGTGCGGATGCCGGTGACGGCGCGAACGCATTTCGCGCGCCTTCGATTGCAGGTCTTGAAAAAAGTCAGTATCCACGATTTCCCTGACTTGCTGGTCGCGCTTTTGCAGGTCGAGCGTGATTTCAAGTTCCATAACGCGTTCTTTAAGCTGGACTTCACGGCGTTCAACCTTGCGGGTCATACTGCCGAATACGCGCCCCAGAATCGTGATTTCGTCAGGAAACCGGGTCGTCGTCAGCGCTGATACATCCTGCGTGTAATCGCCCTCTCCGATGCGCTCGGCCACGCGCGTCAGCCGTTTGATCGGCCGCGTCAGATAGTTGGAGAGCAGCCAAACGGAGATGAACAGCACAGAATAGGTGATGAGAAAAGCGGGAATCGCCCGGTTGCGGACCTCATTGCGAACGGCGAGCACATAGTCGAAGTTGTAGTCGATGCCAATCCCGGCGACGACTTCACCTTCAGCGTTGTAAATCGGCCCGTAGCCCGATACCCACTCGGTGCCTTCCCACTCGTAGGTGTAATCCAGAAATGTACTCGGCTGCCTCAGCCCGACCTGCATGTTGGTCGTGGTCGTGATTTCGGTATCTTTGAACTTAACACCCCACGGCGGGTCTTCAAGAGCGCCCGAACTGACCACGTAAATCACTTCACGCGGTTCATCGCCTTCAACGTAGGTATAGGGCCAGGCGCGTGCGTCAAGCTCGTGAACGGTATGCAGCCATTCAGCGATTTTCCAGTAGCGGGGATCGTCGGTATACCCTTCTTCGTTTCGCTCCGCTTCGTTCAGCAGCGCGACCAGCTCATCGCCATCAATGCCGGCAGCGGTGCCGACCAGCGCGTTATGGAGCGCGTCGGTCAGGCGCGCTTCCGCCACGCCCGAAGCGTAGGTATAGAACCAGTAATAGGCAACCGCAAAAACCAGCGAAAAAATCAGCGTGAAGCCGATCAATAACTTGGCGCGCAGGCTGATGAAATGGCCTGTCGGTGTCTGTTCGGCGGTGTCAGTACCTGAGACTCGTGCCACGACCATGTACTTACTCCTTACTTTCTCAGGTGCGAATCGAGGCCAGCGCCTGTGTCATTGGCCAGCTTTCTTCGGGCAAGCCATAGAAATCGACCAGATAGGACGCCACCCAGTTTTCGAGCCGCTGCGGATTTGCGATTTCTGATGGCCGGAACTGATCAACGAAGACGCCGAGCGTCACCCGCTTGTACTGCAGCGCTGTCAAATCCAGTGATGGATGCCACGCGACCAGCGGATCGGGAAAAATCGGCTCGTAGTAGGTCACCGGCAATTCATAAAAGTTGTACTGCCGGTAGCGTTCCACCAGTTCGATCGTTTCGATCTCGGCAGCCAATCCATAGGGCGCGGGCTGCCCCAGCGCGCGCGCGTCGTCTGCTACCTGCTGGACGCTGAGCGCGAACAACAATCCTGCCAGCCGCGAATGGCCGCCAAAACGTAAGCGACGATATTGGGGATAGATACCCATAAACATGCTCAGCCCGGAGGCGCGGCCCGGCACATAATCGAAGATGTAAAACCCGGCGACTTCGCCATTGACTCGCAACAGCCACTGGTGCGGATAAAACCGCGAGTCGACCGCTGCGCCGCCCGCCGCGCGACGGCGCAGCCAGGGCGCGAATTTCCATCCGTACGGGAAAAATTCCTGCATCAGCCCGACCAGAATTTCGGTCGCCTCGGGCTGGCCATGGATCACATCGTCAATCGTGAGCGTGCCATCATCAGAATGAAAAACGCGCATTACCCTTCCTAAAAACTCAGTTTGTCAAGAACCTGGTTGGCCCGCTGCCGCCGCTTCAACCGCCAGTTGAACAGACTCGTCTCGTAAACCGCGCGCATACGGATGATTAGCGCGAGCGCCAGCAGCGCCAGAACCGCCGCGACCACCAGATAGGCCGTTGTGTATTGTGCATTGTCAGCCACTGCGCCGACGATCACAATTACGCCGGCGATTATACTTCCCAGAATCACGCTCAGGCCGAGGATATAGCTTTCCATAAACATGGAGACGCGACCTCGTCGCTCTTCCGGCACGAGTGATTGCAGCGACTTTCGCGCCGACTGGTCGACGGTATTGAACGTCAGCTTGGAAACCAGCCAGCCTGCCGTCACGCTCATCAGGCCGGGAAGACCGAGAATCCATGTCGTCCCCGCCGCGACGACCACAGGCAGGATAACAAACGTGTTTTTCAGCCCGAAACGTTCGATGATGTGGCTGGTGAAGAACGTCTGCAACAGAATGGCGGCTACCGTCTCGATCAACCGGATGACGCTGTAAAACGCCTGAAACTGCCCCGGCTCGATCAGCCGTTCGGTCGATACGACGAGAAAATGATATTCGACGATCGTGATCGCAGCCCCGCCCATCAGCATCGACAGCATGAGCAGGCGAAACGATGGCACCTCGCGCACAAAGCCCCAGCCTTCCATCAACGTTTCACGCCACGTCTCAGTTCGCTGCCGCGTCTGGCGGATTTTGACGCGGTTGAGCGTTCCGGCCAGAAGATAGGCAAGCAGGTAGATGAGCACGTTGAGATTGAGCAATTCCGCCGTGCTGATGTTGTAATGCGCCAGAACGGTCGGAACCAGCGCCGTTAACGCAAAGCCGAGGATCTGGCCGATGAAACCGAGCGCGGCCACCAGCGGAAACAGGCGCTTGGACTGTGAAAAGTCGAAAATGTCGTTGGCCAGTATCCAGAAAATGAGCGGGAAAAAGAACCACTGCTGTTCGGCCAGCAGGAACAACAGGGAATAGGACAGCCAGATTGGCGCCTGAAAGAAGAACAGCAGGCGCAGCACGACATAGATCAGCGCGAATCCTACGATCATGTAACGCAGCAGGCGCACGCGGTTGAAGCGGTCGACAAAAAATGACTGCGCGCTGGCCGCCAGAATAATCAGCGTCATATCGACGATCCAGACAACCAGAATCTCCCGCACGCCGACTTCGCTCAGGAAGCCACTGACCGAAACAATGTCGGATACCTGAAGCGCAAAGGAATTCAACAACAACAGCAGCCCAAGCGCCAGCACGAGGCCCATCTCGCCGGGCCGCACGCGAAATACCTGACGTGTCAGGCTTGCCATAGCAAGTCTCCGAAAGTCAATTGGCCAAGAATAGTCGGCCGGTACATGGATTGCACTTACTGATCCCGTCGTTCAGCAGCAGGCGGCTCAGCCGCATCAGACTCCGGGGAAAGGGCGGTGGAAATATCGGCCAGCGAAACCGTGTGGTAGACGCCGTCCTCATTATGCACCCAGATCAGTTCCGGGTGATCGCGCAGCACTTGCAGATACTTCTCACTGGTGACAAGCGCGACGAAATAAGCCTGATACTCCTCAAAATCTGCCGGATCAACCTCTTTCAGCGCCAGACAAACATCGCCCGTGAAATAGGCAACCAGCGTGGAGCCGGTCTGTTCAACCTTGTGCACGATAAACGGCCAGGTCTGGCAGTCGAACGGCCGCTCGTCATAGATGGTGCAGAGATAGTTTTCTTCGTCCAGAAACGGGCAGACATAAGGATAGACCGCATCGGGCATCGTGGAACGCTTCAACTGTATCTGAAAAACGCGGTCAGACTCTTTGAAGGGCCGGAACTCCGGCAGATCGGAGCGTTTCGCGCGAATTCGGTCAATTTCCGAGGCAGTGAACAACGGCGCGAAGTACTGCCGGTCTTCCCTAAAACGGCAGCACTCCCGGCATCGTAAACACTGCTCGTGTTGAATAAGCTGTTTCATTCACAAATCTCGTGGAAAACAACGTGCGATTCATCCAGGGGATACCAAGACTATTTCCACTATATCACTACTCCTACTCATCCTGAACGCAGGCGGAAGAGCAGAATCTTAACTATTGGTCTGAGATTGCAGCGCACAGCGGCGGCAGCCAGCCGGATCGTTTTCCGCCAACTTCCGACTTAAGAAACCGGAATCGCCTGCGGCGCGAGCGCCTCGCCTGACCGAGCCGACCGGAGAATAGCCTCGATCACAGCGACATCGCGCAATGCCTCCTCGGCGCTATTGCGATGTGGCGTGCCGTCGAGTATCGCCGCGCCGAAAGCCGCCAGTTCATCGCGCACGCCGCGATCCTGAAAAGTCTGCTGTTCCGTATCGCCCTTCCGGTTGATTTCCAGCGTGCTGCGATAGACGCGAAGCCAGCCCTGATCGCCGGTGATTGTAATCGCGGTTTCGACATTTTCGCCCGCTGCGAAAGTCACCCCCAGCGTGCCAAGCGCCCCGCTGCGGAACCGCAGGCTGGCCGCCAGTGTATCGACGGGCGGAAGATCCTCGCGCACCTGGCGCGTAAACGCCGCAACCTGTTCGATTTCCCCCAGCAGCAGACGCAAGGCCGCCACGTAGTGGACGCCGCCGTCGAGCAGGAAACCGCCCTGAAAGGAGCCATCGCGCCGCCATGTCGTGCCGTAGTATTTGTTCGCAGGCGTCATGACGACCGGCAGCGCCCAGTGGCACAGGACCGGCTGGCCGATATCGCCGCGCTCGATGGCGGCTCGCGCTTCCAGAAATGACCGGTTGTAGCGCCAGTTTTCCGCCACCATCCAGACCTGATTGCGGCGCGCAGCCAGCAGCGAAAGCCCGGTTTCGACATCGGGAGCGATTGGCTTCTCGCTGATCACATGCCTGCCGGTCCGCAACGCCGCCTCGACCACGGGCGCAAGCGACTGGATCGGCAACACGACGTCAAAAGCGTCGATGTCATCACGGACGAACAGCGCCTCGAGGTCGGTTGTAACCTCGACGCCATAAGGTACAAGCGCAGCGGCAGCCTCCGCGTTCTGCCGCGTCCGGCTGTAGATGGCCACGATACGGAACGTATCCTGAAGCTCGATTAACGCGGGAATATGAGCGTCGCGCGCAAAAATACCCGCGCCGAGGAGCGCAATGCGTACAGGCGAATGCCGGGTCATGTAATCTTTCTTTCGATGAAATCCGTTATAGAACAATACAATCAGTCTGGATGCAGTCTTACGATAGCGTATTGAGAGGGATAATACAATGCTTGCCTTGAAGTGAAAGCCGCCACCGGCCTGCCGGAACTCACCAACTCACCATTGAAGCAGGGCAGCTTCCATGGTCAGGCCGGGGCCAAACGCCATGATGACGCCATAGTCGCCGGGCTGCGGGTGGGCGCACTGGTGGATGCGGTCCAGCACGAACAGGATCGTCGCCGACGACATATTGCCATATTCGCCAAGCACGGCATGTGAGTGACTCACCTGTTCGTCAGTCAGGCCCAGCCGCTCCTGAACGTAGTCGACGATCTTGGTACTGCCGGGATGGATGCCCCAGAAGCGCACATCACCCCGCGACAGGCCACGGCTGTGCAGCAACCTGTCGATGAACGGCTGGATGTTCGCCGCCAGCAGGTCTGGCACATAGCTCGATAGGTACATACGAAAGCCCTGATCGGTGAGCGAGAAGGTCATCTGGTCGAGCGTTTGATAATCGCATTGCGTGGCCGATTCCAGCACACGCACGCCGCCGGCATATGGCCCGGACACGCCTGCACCGTCGCTGCCGACGAGCGCCATCGCCGCACCATCGGAAAACAAAGCCGCCGAAACCACGCTTTCCGCCGCCATGTCGCGCTGCAAATGCAGCGAGCAGAATTCCAGCGCCAGAACCAGCGCCAGCCTGCCTTCGCCAGAAGCGACAGCTTCGCAGGCGCGCAGCAGGCCGGGGAATGCGCCATAGCACCCCATGCCGAGCACGCACGTCCGGCGCAGGTCGTGCCGCATCCCAAGCCGGCCCGCCAGCAGCAGGTCAAGCCCCGGCACGGCGATGCCGGTGCAGGAGACGACAATCAGATCGCTCACGTCCGAAGGCGAGACACCGGCCTGTTCCAGACCGCGCCGGATCACCGCTTCGCCGAGCGGGACCGCTTCATCCATGTAGCGTGTGTTGCGAGTTTCGGTAGTACAACTGCCCGCGAAGAAGGCTTCGTCCACAGCGGAGTAGCGCCCACCGACGCCAGAGCGCTCGAAAATGGCGCGCACGGCACGCGCCCGCCGGCCCTTCTCCCCCAGATAGGCCAGATAGCGTTCGAGAATCTCCGCCTGGCTATAGTGATAACGCGGGACGCCGGTCGCCAGACTGAAAATGGCCGGTAAATTCACAAAACGCTCCCGATATGTCCGTTCATGTTCAGGTCCCGCGTATGGGTGACGAGCAGCTCGCCGACCAGCGGCGCGAGGCGCAAAAACCGCAGCCCCGGTTCGAGCAGCCAGGGCCGCAACAGCGCGGCCTGCAACGCGCGGCCAAGCCGCAGGCGATTGCCAAACCGGCGTCGCCACGCGTCTGCATAGCCCCGGCGCACATCGGAAGGCGTCAGGCGCGCGTCGAGCAACGCAGCGCTGTAGTCCGCGGCCATCATGCCCGCATCGAGCGCCATGGACATGCCGTTGCCCGCCAGCGGCGCGATCATACCGGCGGCATCGCCCGCCATCAGCACATCGCCATCAAGCGCCGGTTTTGGCATAAACGGAACCTGCGAGATCGAGAGCCAGCGCTCGGAAACACGCCTCGCGCTGCCGAGCCAGTCTCCCAGCAACACGTTTTGCCGCGCCATCCAGCGCACGAACGACTCGATATCCCCGCGCGGGCCGGCAGCCGCCGCAAACTGCGCCTGCCTGACCAGCAAACAGACGTTGGTATGCCCGGTTTCGACCGGCGCGAGGCCACAGTAGCCGCCGGGAAAGGCATGCAGATGGACCTGCCCCGCCAGCGGCGGGCCATCGAAATAGGCTTTGAGGCCGACAAACGGCTGGCGAACGCGCAAAAATCGCCGGCCCAGAGCACGGTCGAAGCTGCTGCGCTTGCCATGCGCGCCGATGACCACGCGCGCTTTCCAGCGCTGTTCGCCGGCCCCGGCGCGAATCGACGCCTCAAAACCCGCATCCAGATTGCCGGAAATGCCGGTCACGACAGCCCGTTCACAGACGTCCGCTCCGGCGGCGCGGGCCGCATCCGCCAGCAGCGCGTCCAGCGCCCGCCGAGAAATCCCCATGCCGGGCCGATCAAAACGAGCGGTCCAGATCACCCCGCCGGGCGACGACAACACGGCAGCATCCAGCGCGGGCGGTCGCAGCGCCGCGACTCGCTCGGACACGCCCAGCTGCCCGAACCTATCCGCGCACTCCGGCGACAGAAATTCGCCACACACCTTATCATGCGGGTAGGCGAGCCGTTCGGCCACGACAACACGCGCGCCCCGACGAGCCAGCGTCATCGCCGCCGCGCACCCGGCAAGGCCGCCGCCGACCACCAGCACATCCACACTTCGCCCGCTCATTTGTCAGCCACCAGAGTCATACGCCACGGGAAATGCCGGTGAACTCGTGGCGAAGGAAGCCCGGCGGCGCGCGCCAGATCGGTCAGTTCGCCCGGCGTGTAGCCCCGGCGAATGGACACCACGGCGTCGTGGCGGGTGATGACGCTGCGACCGATGACGGGTTGCAGCGCTTTAAAACCCAGCAGCGGCGGCCATGCCCGCACCAGATCGGTCATGACAAGGCCACGCCGCGCTATCGCAGTCGCCGAACGCAGCAGGCTAATGGCCGCGTCGGGAGCGAAATGGTGCAAAAAGAGCGACGAAACGACGTAATCGACGCTGCGCGGGGCGAACGGCAACCAGGTGGCATCGGCCTGAACCGGCAGCGCGGACGCCGGAAAACCGGAGCGCTTTCGGGCAATGTGCAGATGTTGCAGCGACACGTCGAGGGAAACGACACGAACAGCGCACCGCTCACGCTGCGCCCAACGGTCGACGACATGCGCGATCTGCGCCGCGCCCGCGCCAAGATCGAGACAGGTGACCGCGCCACCGGCGGTGCGCAAACGTGGGAACAGGTGGCACGTCAGCGCCCGCAACCCGCCAAGATAGCGATTAATGCGCCATAGGTCGTTCAGGCTGGTTTCGATATCCCGAAGTTCGTTACCCGGTTGATCGAGCAGTTCCGGCGCGTCGATACGTTCAGGCGTAAGCCAGCGAGCACCGCCAATGACAGGGATGCCCGTCGCCACTTCGTCCTGCTCCAGCCTCGTATCGCGCATTATGAATCCGCCGCCAGCGCCCACC
>Ga0006571J49611_1022718_pt1 | contig 15451 bp, 10 predicted proteins | sample HigsolmetaAR201R_FD_49611 | JGI IMG/M metagenome (IMG submission 49611) | reverse complement strand
GGGCACCAGCAAGAAATCGGCTGGCGCGGTTCGCTCGGCCAAAAGGTCGGTCACGCGGTGCTCAAGGTCGTAGCGCTCATCGCCGCGAAACAGAATGGCGTCGTTGTTGACCGCAAAGACCGTGCAGGCCAACGCTCCCGCGATCCAAACGCTCGGCTGCCAAGCGCGCGCCTCGCACAAGCCATAGGCCAGCAAAAGCAGAAAGGGCGGTAAGCTCGCAATCCAAAACTCGATGTTATCGGGTTCCCACCACAGAAAGAAGCCGCCGTAGACCAGCAGCCAGCTCAGCAGCACCAAGCTCTGTGTTCCGTAGCGCCGCACGATCGTGCGCCCATGCAGACAAATCAAACCCAAAAGCAGCAAGCCTAAAAAGCCGCCATCGGGTTGGGCCAGAGTCTCGCTCAAGCCTTCGGCCAATAGCTCCCACTTTTTATCGGTGATCGGGCCGCCCCACCAACCGGTGCGGGCGTAGTTGGTCATCCACCACAAAAAGGCTTCTAAGCTCTGAAAGCCGCTTAACAGACCGACGATTACATAGGCAAGAACCGAAACACCGGCAGCGATCAGCAGATACAAGCCGAAATCGATAGCGTATACTCGCCAGGCTCGGCGTATATCTGAACCTGCACGCCACACCAGCACAAGCGCTACCACAGCGATTGGCAGCGTGAGCAAGACATTGGTCTGATGAAAGAGGATCGCTCCGCTCTGGGCAATGCCCAATAGCACCCAGAGCCGACGGCTGGGCGCCTCCAACAAGCGCAGCATCAAGCCGAGCGCGATGATCAGGAATAGAACCGAGACGGTATAAACTTCGATCTCTACAGCGTAATACCAAAAGGCGTAGCTTCCGCCCAACAACAGGGCCGCGATCGCCGCCGGAAGCAGACGCCGAGTCGCGCGCGCAACCAACACAAAGAAACTGGCTACACCAAGTGCACCAGCTATCGCATTCACCACCTGTAAGGGTTCAGCGCTCGTGCCCGTGTAGCCTAACAGTCGGGCCGTTCCGAGCGTCGCTTTGCCGAGCAAGCCATAGGCGACATGATGGGGGTGGAAGATCTCTACCCATGGCTTCCGCTCGACATCGAGCACGTATGAAAGTGCATCAAAGGTATGAACGTCGGTCAGCGATGTGAGGTAGCGACAAAGAAAAAAAAGGCAGAAGCCCGCAGCGAGGAGATAGACCAGCTTAGAACGACGGTCTTGAGCAAAAGAAACTGAAAAACGCATCATTAGCGACGCACTAGTGTATCGAAGGGGTCAAAGACAACTGGTCACCGATTTGGGTTTGGGTCGCAGCGATCACCCCCGTTGGCAGCTCGATCACATAACGCGCACCCCATTTACCTGCAAATGGGCGATTCGGTACCATATTGGGCTGCATACCGACCACCACATCGTGCGCATCGAGAAAGAGCACATCGATCGCAAAGCGCATAAAAAAGCTATGTACACTCCACTCAGGATAGATGATCAGGCCTTCTCCTTCCGCAAGCGAACTGCGCCCCAACAAGCCCCGTCCGCGCTCCCAAAAACTGCGTGCCAGATCACAACGCTCGGCGATAACCTGAGCACGCGTCGTATTCACCACACGAATTGTCATTGCTAACCTGTCGCTAGAGCTGTACGCTTAGAGGCCACCAAACGCTTGCGTAATGCGCGGAACGGCAGGCCCAAGAATTACTACAAACAATGCAGGGAAGATCAAGAACACCATCGGGAAGAGCATCTTAACAGGTGCCTTCTGGGCCAGCTCTTCAGCACGTTGACGGCGTCGGATACGCATTTGGTCGGACTGAACACGCAGAATCTTCGCCATCGATACACCGAGTTGGTCGGCCTGAATAATCGCGGCAGTAAAGGTCTGCACATCCTCGACACCCGTGCGTTCAGCCAAGTCTTTGAGAGCATCGCGACGAGTTCGACCCAAGCGCATGTCTTGCAAAACACGCCGGAACTCCTTACTCAACTCGTTATCCCATTTTTCGGCCACGCGTTGAATGCCGGAGTCAAAAGCCAAACCAGCTTCTACTGCGATCGTCAGCAAGTCCAAGGCGTCGGGCAGAGCCTTAACGATATTGGTCTTACGCTTTTTGATCTCTTGGCCTAGCCAAATACCTGGCATCAGGAAGCCAATGACCGAGCCGATCGCCGTATACATAAGGGCTTGGGTGAATTCCATCGAGGGGAAGGTCACCGCGCCTACAAAAATCAGCAAAATAATACACAGGGCCATACGGATACCCGTAAACATCACGGGGGTGATATTGCCCGGATTACCTGCCTGCTGCAAGCTGACCTTTAGACGCTCTGCGCTCTGTTTCGGTCCATACTTACCGATAAAGGAAAGAAAGGACTTGGTCATCGGCACAATCACGCGCTGGAAGAAGGGCTGCTGTAGCTCGAGTTCCTCCAAAGACAGCGGACGTTCCGTATACTGGCTAAGGCGGTCGCCAATCAGGTCGGGTTCGCGGTTCTGCATCACCGACCTAACCACCATCGCAATGCCACCGATTAGCATAACCGCGAATATGGCTGGTATAAAAAGACCACTCATATTCCACCCCTAGACATCAATATCGATAATCTTCATGATAGCATAGTAACCAATGCCAATAAAAATCAGGGATGTAACTGGCAAACAACACCACGCCTGTGGAGGCATACCAAAGGTGAAAATGGGCGCCATATAGTTTGGGTTGATCATGGTAATGAAGATCGCCAAACCGATCGGCAGACCCGTAATAACGTAAGCCGAGATGCGGCCTTGCGCTGTTAAGGTCTTGATCTCACCTTTAATACGAACACGTTCGCGAATTGTGTGGCCGATCGTGTCGAGCACTTGAGCCAGATTACCACCGACCTCATGCTGAATATTCACAGCCGTAATCAACAGGTCAAGGTCGTCGGAAGGAACACGTCGCAGAAGACCAGCCAGAGCTTCTTCCGTTGTTCGACCTAAACCAACCTCTTGCACAACACGTCGGAATTCAGAAGATGCTGGTTCGGGAGCCTCGCGAGCTACCAAGTCGAGCGACTGCAAGAAACTATAACCGCTACGCAACGAGTTCGCCATCAGACCGATGGTATCACCAAGCTGATTGTTAAAAGCCGTTACACGTTGGCGTGCACGAATGCTCAGATAGATATTTGGCGCAAACGATAAAACAATAAAACCAACAAGTGCTGAAATGACTTGCGCTTCTATACTTGCTCGCCCGATGAAAGCACCGATGAGACCGCCAAGCACCGCACAGCCTATCTTGATCATAACAAACTCGAAAACGGTGAGCTTGAGGTCAGCACGAGCCAAGTCGCGGGCGATATTACTTCCACTCTTACTTTTTGAAACTACCGCATCTAATCGCTGAGCAATCGCGGCCGCATTATCTTTTGACTCCTCTGTAGGAGCGCCAACATACTGCGATAGACGATCCGATATATCGCCTTCACCATCGCCTGCTTTGCGTGACATTAACACTACAATAGCGGCAATGACAATGAATACAAGAGCCGCAGCAATAATGGGAAACATTGGAGATGAAAGCAGTCCATCCATAGGAGTCGCCTCATTCAATACCGATCTGGCACGGTTGCATTGTACGACAGTGCGAACTCAACACTTGAAACGTCAGCAACAATCACTCTACTCAGCATGGGCCCTCTTTTCTTTTGCTGAGCTTATCTGAACATAAACCCAGCAAAAGAAAGAGTCCTGTGACGCGGCCCATTGTTTCCGACTAGAAGAAGCGCTCGCCAGAGTAACCGAAGATATTCGGCGGCAGATAAATATTCAAACGTTCGAACTTCTCAACAAACTTCGGTCGAACACCGGTTGGTCGCAACGAACCAACAATCTTTCCTCGCTCGTCCAGGCCTGTTTGTTCGAAGGTGAAGATATCTTGCATAACGACTACATCACCTTCCATACCCTGTACTTCTGCGATATTGACGATCTTACGGCTACCATCCTTCAAACGCGATTGCTGGATAATCACTTCCACAGCCGAGGCCATTTGTTCGCGAATAGCGCGCACCGGAAGGTCCATACCAGCCATCAAACACATCGTCTCGATACGCGATAGGGCGTCGCGAGGAGTGTTCGCGTGACAAGTGGTCATCGATCCGTCGTGACCGGTGTTCATGGCTTGCAACATGTCGAGCGTCTCACCGCCACGACACTCACCTACGATAATGCGCTCAGGACGCATACGCAGACAGTTGATCACCAGATCACGAATCGTGATCTCACCTTTACCTTCCACGTTGGGTGGACGCGACTCAAGGCGCACAACGTGCTCTTGGCGCAACTGCAATTCAGCAGCATTCTCTACGGTGATCACGCGCTCGTCTTCGGGAATGAAAGACGAAAGGATATTCAAGGTTGTTGTTTTACCTGAACCCGTACCACCAGAAACTACAATGTTCAAGCGCGCCTGTACACAGGCAGCCAAGAACTCCGCCATTTCCGGTGTGAGCGAACCGAAACGAATCAGATCATCAACAGTCAACGACTCCTTGCGGAACTTACGAATCGTCAGGGTTGGGCCATCGAGGGCGATCGGGCGAATAACCGCGTTTACACGGCTACCATTAGGCAAGCGTGCGTCGACCATCGGCGATGACTCATCGCAGCGACGGCCAAGCGGAGCAACGATACGGTCAATAATACGCATGACATGCTCATCGTTATTAAAGACGACATCGCTCTTCTCAAGCTTGCCTTTTCGCTCGATGAAGATCTTCTTAGGACCGTTGACCATGATTTCACTGATATCGTCTTGAGCAAGTAACTCCTCAAGTGGGCCAAAGCCCAAAATATCAGCGGCAATACTCTCAAACATCCTCGCCCGTTCAGTGCGGCTCAATACAACGCTCTCGCTGTCAAGCACAGCGTTGAAGACCTCTTCAACCTGCTGTCGCACTTTTACGGAATTCGAGAGATCAAGTTTCGGATCCAGCTCGCTAATCAAGCGATTCTGGACACGCATCTTTAAATCGAGAAAGGTATTATCTTCTTGGTCACGCCCATGGCGCGTTACCATGTCATCCCGTCGAGGCAAGACGCTCGCCCGTTGGGATGGCAGCGCACCACTTTCGCTGCCAGGAGTAGTTCCACCAATACGTTTCAAGAGCGACATATACGCCTCCCGTAACGATTACCGTAACCGTAATCAGTGAACTCATTTACCGCTGCCAAATAAGCGCCCAAAGAGACCACCACGACTTTCTGAAGGTTTTGCGGCCTTCGCAGGTGCCTCAGCCGCCTTATCTGAGGAGGCTGCTTTCGAAACGTTCGTTAACATCGCTGCCAAGTTGAAAATATCCTTCGACATCTGATGAGAACGTTTATCGATCACCAAGGGCACACCTTGGTTAATAGATTTCGTAACATCCGAGCCTGCATTTGAGATCTGTAAGGCGACTTTATGGCGAATATTGCGCTCTACTGCGTCAACACTCAAGCCCAAGCGGTTGTCGGCTTTGTTCAAGATCAATGCAAGTTTCTCTTTTGGATACTCTAACAGTTCTGCCACTTCCAAGAAGAGTTTGATGTTCTTAATACACGACAATTCAAGAGTCATTAAAGCAACGATGCGATCTGCCGTATCCAGAACGGTAATTGCGCGATCCTGAATAGAAGATTCAGTATCAACAACAATGTAATCAAACTCTCGTCGCATGAGATCCAAAATCGTGCGTAAGTGTTCAGCTGTTACCAACTCGCCCGCTTGAGGGTTCGGTGGAGCAAGCAAAACGCGTACCTGTGAGGTATGGGTAGCCAATACATCACTTAATAATTCCGCATCAAGGTCGGCGATGCGCTCTGCCAGATCGATGATGGTCTTTGTGGTGGGGAGGTTCATCATCACACCCATATCCCCAAACATAAAGTTTCCATCGATCAACGCAACCTTTTTATTGGTTAGCTGGCGTACCGCAATCGCAAGGTTAGCCGCAACCACCGAAGTACCAACACCGCCCTTAGGGCTAAAGACTGCGATAACCTGACCCTGAGCTCCACCTGCAGCAGCCCCACTATCGCCGCCTACAACACCCTGCTGAGCCACAACTTGTGGTCGTGTAGCAGCCAAACGATGTACATGGCGAATCGATTTATAGAGATCATCTGCGCTAATCGGTTTGGTGAGGAACTCGCGTGCTCCGGCGAGCATAGCCCGACGCATATAGTCGGTCTCGCCCTGAACACTCATAATAATGACTTGGATCGTGGGATCTTGAGTCAGAATAGCTTCAGTCGCAGCGATGCCATCCATATCAGGCATGTTAATGTCCATCAAGATGACATCAGGTCGGTGCTGCTTCGCGAAGGCCACGGCCTCGCGGCCACTGCTCGCTTTCGCTACAACTTCGATATCCTTCTCGAAGAATAGTAGCTTTTCGAGTTGGTCGCGCGTGTCAACAATATCATCGACAATCATGACACGGATCGTATTGCCGTCAGCCATGGTGAAGATCTCCTCAATACACTCTTAACACTATAGCGATAAATAACACCTCACAGATGCCTAAGAGCATTGTACCGCTTCTTAAGCATCTGTGGGAGAGTTTTTTCACACGAGATTAGGGAACCCGAGTCGGAGCCGGTGTACGGGTCGGCTGCGGGATCAGCTGCTCTCTACCATAAGCAAACATCGATTCAGGCTGCGGCAGAGGTACACCAAATTCTGCAATTAAAAGGTCGAGCGTTGCACCGATCGTCTGCTCAAATTCTTGATCTTCAGAACCACGTAACACCAAGGAGATACGCGCATCTGCGACACGTGCATACTCGAGCAGCTCCGCCTCTTGATCGTTAATAGCGATCACTAAAATCCATTGACCATCAACAAAGGTGCTGGCCGCTTCAGGATTGGCCGGTTGCTGATTAACCGGTTGACCATCTTCAGCTAGTTCCACTGTTGCGCTTGACTGCTGCTGTTGGTTATTGCCTTGACCTTCTTCTGTCTCTGGCGAAGCAGGCTTGAGTATCTTAAGAACCTTAGCCTGTTGAACAATCGTCTTTGTAGTGTAAAGCTCAACGTTTTCGTAGCTGAAGGTTTCTCGTTGAGAATCCTGATCTATCTGGAGCTCACCCGGCACAACTACGCGACGCACCACTCGGAATGTTGCAACAACATCAACATTATCGCCCTGTCTAATCAGGTCGGCCACGCCAGTCAGCGCATCTACACGAATAGCATACGCCTTATCGCTAGGACGATCACTATCTGACGGTTGGAGTTGTTGCGAGATACCTGGCTCAGTCAAGTCGCGGCGCTGAATACGAGTTCCGAATGGCAAATCCCGTACTGCCAATTTGTTCAGCACTTCGCCGAAATCGGTAATGTACTGGGACTTGTTTGCCTCATAATCACTCGTGGTAATGTTCTCTAACTCTAGCAAGAGTTGGTCAGTAATGACCTTATTGGCCTGGATATCAGCTCGCGCAACGACGATTTCCACCCCAGGATCAGGAGTTGGAACGATTTGGGCTTCCTCAACAGGAGCTTGTGTTTGAGGGTTGCTGCTTAACATGAAGAAGAGCCCGAAAGCAGCGGCGGCGGCTACAATCAATCCAAGAACAAGCGGAAGCCTGTTTCGCCTCATAGTCTAAATTCCTTCCTTTTCCAAGACAAACAGAAGGAGCGCGTTTGCGCGTTCTGTATTATAGCATGGCGCTGCAAATGGATCAGACAGGACAAAACAATGCAAACGTTCTGCAATTCAAAAAAAGAAATTGCAAAAACCTTATAAAAATAATAAGAGCCTAACCCACACAAAGAGTGTCTAACAATAATTTTTCGAAGCCTCGTTACTTTCTCATTTAGAGGGTATCTTTATCGTCTGCGCAGCACTATAAGTGCCCCGAAAAGATTTTACACTAAACAGGGTTGATATGTACAGTATCTTGTGGTACTAACTGTAGGGAGTACTATTTTGTCATTCCGGGCATACTTTAATGACCCAGCGGCATTATCGGCGGCCAAATCGTTAACAAACTATAAAACGAAACAGAATAGCGCTCTTCGTACCGATCTTCATTAGAAATACTACAAAATATAATTTTTATGTCCTTCCCTGCTTCGTAGCGATGTGAAACAGGGAAGGACACAGCTCAGACTGAATTATGTTCGCTTTTCAGCGATGCTGGTTTTTGCTGCCACAGAGGAGATTAGTCTAGACCCTTCGAAACGATGGGCAATAGAATAATCGGCGAGCCTGGGCCTTCCCCAGGATCGATCGGTTCACATCCTTCTGCCGGACAGGCAGTTGCCGTCACCTTAAACTCATAGATGTTGTCGCTTTCACCCTGAGTGTTGGGCGCATCAGCCTCAGCCACCAATCCCATAGGCCCATTACCGCTGTCTACCACTACATACACCGTATATTCGCCATCTACTGGGAACAGGGTTGAGATATTAAAAGCGTCCGCGGGATTAGCACAATCCGCCGATGTAGCCTTATACCAGTTTCTAATGGTATATTGCGCTCCCGGAGGGAAATCGCGCTGTTTCATCTGAGCGCAGGCATGCCCACTGCCACCAACCGTCGGCTTCGGAGCCGCCTCGCCAGGCTTATAAACATAAACATCGACGAAGAAGGTACCGTTTGAGCCATCATCAACCGGGAGTAATGGATCATTGCCAGGCCAGTTAGATGGATTACTATTGGCAATCGTTACATCAAGACGACGTACTTGATTGTCAATTTGTACGGCCTTAGTCTGATTGCCAACCACAATCAGATTCGGGTAACCATCAACCTCGATCTCAATACCAACCTTCAAAAGGGTTGGCGTTTTCCAGCCACCCGTAAGCGGCTTGGTAGTGCTTAAGAAAGCTCGATACTCAAAGAAGATAAAGTTCAAGCTTTCTGGCAGGGTATCAGCGTTAGAACCATCTATCGAGTTGCGCTCATCTGGCGTTCTCGAATCCTTTGCTAGGGTCCAAGGAGACCAAGCGCTATCGAGTTTATCTGGATTATTATTCGTGCGATACTCCATACGAATATCGACATTGGAAGCCATGTCAATATTCGCATTCCAGCGAATCGCCAACAGACGTGCGCTTTTACTGGCGCTACCAATTTGATAGCTCTCCGAATAATACCAACCGTTTAAGGCGTATCCCGCCGCATCGTTGGGCTCCTTAGAAATCTTGCCATAGAAGACGGTGTTATTTGGGCGACCATTGTTATCGTTGACCGAACTACCAACACCGCCCAAGACATATACATAGTGATCGCTTCCTACAGGAACAATCACGGCTGCATGATTAGCGCGACCTCTGTTGGCTGGCAGCACCTTATCGTTCTCATAGAAGCTAGCAGTGCTATCAGGGATCTTCAGCTCAAGCTTATCATCGAGAATGTTCGATAATACATTATTGAAGGGCGGATTGTTGCCGTTCTGGCCGCCGATCACCATAATATTGGTGTTATCGTAGACAACCGCTCGTAAACCGAAACGAGCTGTATCCAAAGATGCGCTGAAAGTTGGATTACCTTCCAATGATGACTGCCAGGCAACTTCCTTGGTGTCAGGGTCGATCACACCGCGATAAACAAGCGCGCTCGCCGTACTACCATGGGTATACCCTCCCATATAGAACAGAGCGTGATAGAGCTTGCCGTTTACCTCTCCCTTTGTGGCAACCATTGCCCCATTGAAGACGCCCTCATCGCCCTGGAGATTCACATCCGGTACAGGAACAGTGGAAGCGAGGGTCTGCCAACCAGGAGTGCCATCGCTGGGCTTGCTTAAAGCGCCAGTCGAGGTATTGACCTTGGCGACATACACGCTAGTCAGGGGCATAGTGGTGTTTGCGCGGCTCATACCGCCCACGACATAGATGTAGTGTTCGCCATTAAGCTCGACAACTGCCGCCGATGCACTATCGAGATTCCTTGGCAAACAGAACTCTTCAGGGCTCGTCCAGGTTACAGCACCGCTAGCATCGACTTTTCCAACCGCCACCGCGCCGATCGAGAAAGACGTTGTTCCACCAACACGTTGCACCAAGCCACCGATCCCATAGATCCAACCACTATTGCCGGTCGAAATCGATACAGCAGCGAGCGAGCTACGTGCAGGGCTAGGATTCACTGTTCCCGAACATGCAGGAGTATCTGGTACAGGCGGCAGGTCACTTCGAGCTGACCAGTTGCTACCGATCAAGCCATTATCACCAGGCTGTGCCATCCATACATGTGCAGTTCTGCCGCTGGTATTACTACTCGAATCGTAGACGTTGCCACCGAGGACATAGATACGGCCATTTAATTCAACCGCTGCGTGGTCGGTGACGTTCTCAGGAAGCCCGAATGAAGACTGATTCCAGCCCTCAATATAGCCAACTGGAGCAAGCTCAACCGCTCCGTCATTTTCTAGGCCGCCACTCTCATCAGGAGTAATCGAAGTTCGATAGGTTGTACCTTTATCGAACTCAGGAATAAGATCCGTGACTGAACGGACCTCTACACGTTTTGCGGCTACAGGTTTCACAGGAATAAGGAAACCGATTATAACCGCAATACATATCAAACTTATGTAGGGCATCCAGCGATACATAATACTATGTCGCACGGTGAAGCCTCCTTGATTTCTAGAGTTATCTACACCAAACGGGAATAAAGGTATGGAGGCAAGATTTTAGAAATACAGCTCCAATAAGCCTGAACGGGAATACCTAGTAGCAGTCGAGTAATGTAGAAGTAACGAGTGGTAATCAAAAAAGGATCTAGGAAGAGCTTTAAAGGCCCTTCCTAGATCTCTCATAACCTACGGGTTCGAGCCAGTATTACCTTCAAGACCTTGACAAACGTTCTTGCCTGTCAAATAGAGTACCAGAGGGACACCGTCGTTGAGGGTGATGATATTGTTAATACCCGTCGTTTGCGTTCGTATCATGATTTCGGTCTCACCGTTAGGATCCGCAATACGACTATAGTTACGGTACTTACCATCGTAACCCATATAGAAGACGGGGTCATCGCTGACGTTATTGAAGCTCAAAATGTAGTTCGTGTTCGGTGCAAGGCCCTTGACACTGAAGAAGCCGTTAGCTCCGATATCAGCCTTGGCAACAAAGTTACCAGCAGTATCACGAATGGTAACTGTACCCAAAGATGGTGTACCATCTTCGCCCGTTGCTACAACAAAGGTACCATCAGGACGCATGCGATACATTGTGCCCAACTCTGGCGCTTGAGGAATAAGCGTGGTCGGGTTACAACCCTCGTGCTTAATACGGTTACCAATATTTTCCAACAGGGTCGCTAGTGCGCCAGGGTCGCTAGCGATATTGAAGTAAGGCGCGTTGGCCTCGGTCGCCGTTAAAGGCAGACCAGAGATATCGTAGGTGTTACCCAAAGCCACCGTATAGATAATAGTTGGGAAACTATTATTTTCGGTCGATCGCATCTGCTCTGCGACCTCTACCGCCTGGTTGATCGGATAGTGGCTCTTGATACGTAGCGGGTCCCAGTTGGCATCGATCGTCTCGATACCCGTATTGACACCTTCCAAGTTCACGTTCAAGAGACCATCACTAAAGAAGATCACGAAACGGTTACGGCTCGGGTCGCCACCTGCTTCCAGAACCTGCTGTGCTTTGCGTAAACCCAGCGCACCGGGCGAAGCACCGATGGTCTTGTAGATATCACCGTTATAGGTTGCTGCCTGATTCATCAAAGCATTGGCCACACCAGGGATATCCTTGGTCAGACCGCTCGACGGATAGACGGTAGCCAGTGTATCAGGGTTACCGGCACCGCGATAGGTCACCAGAGCCAGTCGATCGGTCTCTTGCCATGGGAACTGCTCGATAAAGCCTTTAATGGCTTGTTTTGCAATATAGAGACGGCGCTGTGTAGCATCCTCATAAGCGTTAGCCGACTGACAAGGCAGGGTTGAACTCAGCAACGCGATACAGTCGACAGGATCTCCCACCTTCGGCACTTTTCCATGCTTAGCAAGGAGAATAGCCTCGTTGTCGGGGGTATTGATCGGCGAACCCCACATACCATAGCCTTCCCAGGTCCAGTTCATCGAACCGGAGGCGTCCAGCACGATCACGATATCCAGCGGGGCGTGCTCGTCGAGCTTCGACGAAAGCTCAGGGCGAATATAGACATTGCCTTGCAGGGTAACTTTATCGCCCTCGTCGAAGAAGACTTCGCCCTCATTGGTAACACACTTCAGCGGCGGGCCAACCTTGACGAGATCGATGAACCAACCGGAACCACGGTTGCCAGACGAGCTAGAATCGCTTTCCTCATAGCCATACGAGACCATCATATAACCGCCAAAGCCGGCGATACGAATATTGGCACCTTGGCGAATAGCGTTCGGGGTTGCACGATCGTATTCAACCAAGTTCATCAAAGTACGATTATCGATCAGCCACTGCAGTTGCTGGGTGATCTTGGCTTCGATAGCTTTCTGGCCGCCAGTCGGGTCATTCTTACCACCCATGTTGGGCAGGTTAGGAATGCTGTAGGCTGTGCCGAAGCGAACATAAGGGCCACCACGGATCAAGTCCCACTCGCTGGGGTTACCGCGCTTGGTCGGGTAAGCGTCGTCATCGGGCGTCTTATCGAAGGTCTCGACAGGGACGCGCTCCAAAACTTCCTCGATACCGTTGGTCGCCTGAGAAGGATCGATCAAGCCCTTATAGATCTCTTCAAGCGCCTTATCTACAGTGCTTGTATCACGCCAACGCAGCCAAACAAACTGTCCTTTCGGGTCAGCACCGGTCTTAATGGTCTGATTCGCCAAGGTAGCATTGGCATCATCGCGAAGATACATACGGCGCATAGGTTTGCGCTGGTAGTTCTCATCGCTGTAGTAACCATCACCAGGTGCGTTCGGGAAGGTTGGGTTACTAAAAGCGTCTTGCGCTACTGCAATCGGATAAGGAGGACAGACATCAAAGCTGGCATACGCATCGGCCTTGATAGGCAGTGAGCCTTGGCCAACAACACCGGCAAAGTTCGTTGCCTGTGAGCCGCTCAGATCGACCCTAATATATTGAACATTCGATGGAATGGCGTCAGAAGCCATGGGAATACGCTCGGTACGGCCATCGCCGAACACATAGTAAGCATTCAGCACTCGCTCACCGGGCGCAGCCACAGCACCATTGCCGCCATCAACCACTTTGATCTTGTGAGCTTCTAAAGTTGCTTTTATAGCATTGTAGGCGTCACTGTTCGTGCCACCACTTGTGATCACGCGCATGCCTTCAACGGCTGCCGCATTGCTAGCACGCTGAGCAGCTCGCTGTTCTGCATAAGCGTTGCCTACATCTACAGATAAAGCAACAAGACCAACTAGAATAGCGAGGACGAGCGCAATCAGCACAATGCTCTGACCAGGAGAGCGCCGCTGGAGTGCTGCTACACCTCTTCTTCGTTGTTTCAATTTCATAACGACATCTCCCCTTGTTTATAGTTCATCAACTATAGTAGTCACAACAGGGTTATCTGAGTTGTTTTGGAATAGTCATCGCCCATTGATGGGCGATGACTATTCATTTGATAAACTAGGTACCTTCGTTCGTTGCCGTAGCCGTCGGCGACCGAGTGTTCGTACGCGTTGGCGTATTCGACGGTGTCAAGGTACGCGTTGGCGTATTCGACGGTGTCGGCGATCGCGTGTTGGTCGGCGGCGAGGTCGGCGACCGAGTGTTCGTACGCGTTGGCGTATTCGACGGTGTCGGGCTTGTCGTCGGTGAACGTGTCGCCGTTCGTGTGCTCGTCATCGACGCAGTGTAGGTGCGAGATGGCGTCAAGGTTTGTGTCCTCGTATTCGACGGTGACGGCGTGTAGGTACGTGTACCCGTTCTCGTCGGTGTACGAGTGTTAGACGGCGTATAGGTTCTCGATGGCGTCAGCGTATTTGTACGCGTGAAGGTCATCGATGGCGTGTACGTTCGCGACGGCGTCAGCGTATTCGTACGTGTATTGGTTCGCGACGGTGTCAACGTCTGCGACGGCGTCAAAGTGCGTGTCGCTGTGTTAGACGGCGTATACGTACGCGACGGCGTATACGTGCGCGAAGGCGTAGGCGAGCTTGTCGGCGTTCGAGTACCGGTACGCGTCGGCGAAGAAGTCGCCGTCGCCTGCGGCGTATTGGTACGGCTCGGTGTACGCGACGGCGTCAACGAAGCGGTTGCCGTAGCTGTGCTGGTAGCCGTCGAAGTATTTGAGGCGGTAGGCGTCGCCGTCGGCACAGGCGTGTCGATAGCTACCGGAACCGGCGGTGTACCATAGGTTGTCACCGAAAGGCGCAACGGGAAGATGGTATAAGCCGAGATCGGTACCGTCTCTCCAAAGGCCGGCGCCAACAGGAATACCAAATCGTGATCGGCCTTCACACCGACGTAAATATAACAATTAGATGTCCCACGAGGCGGGTTCGTAATCGACGGACAAGGTGTGTAAGTATTCGGCTTATTGTCATTTTCAAAAGCCTGAGCACGAATAGTAATGTAATTGCGTAAAATCTCTTCTGTGTCAGGCAGACCATCAGAGTTAAGGTCTTTAAGATTTACGAAATTGATGCCACCACCATCGCCTGATTCATTGATGAGACGATTACGGATCTCGACCTCATCAAGACAGATATAGGTTTGGGTAGGCACAGGATCATGAACAAGACAACCTAAGCGCTGACGATCAATCAGGCTCATTGCGGCAAGTTCATCACCAGTGTAGCTTTTTGTAAACCGGCTTCCATATTGGGCCCCTTCCAGCGATGCGTTATAGAGACCTTGGTGACGGAAGAAGATCAGTCCCAAGTCAACAGCCGCAGAAAGCAGGAAGAAGATCAATGTAGCCGCCAGCGCAAACTCTACGATGGCCTGAGCCCTTGTTCGCTGTCGGATTGGTTCCATAAGACTTCCTCTTTACTAAGGGCAAGCTTCGCCATTTTTAAAGTTTGGATTCCGCCCTAACGACTCGATCGAGCGTTGCGCCGTGCTTGAAATCGTCATCACTGGTTTACCTTCATCATTTACTGATGCAAAGCCAAAGGCGCTAGCGAAAGTAAATAATGGTGTCAAGGGCTCAACCTGATAGGTCACGGTCACGCGGATCTTCTCACCAACGGCCCGCTTTGCGCTTGGGTAGCTGATAACTGTATTTTCGCCTACAGTTATATTTGGGTACATTGGTGCATTGTCCTGAACTGCCTTGAGGATAATACCCGTGCAAGGATCGTTGGGCTGTGTGAGTTTATCCATTTGTGGAGGCGTCAACGATCCTTGTTCTGCTCCACGACGGGCAGCGTTGTAGATCGTACCGTAGCCATAGATAAACCAACCCATGTCAACAATTGCAAAAATCAAAAACAATAACAGCGGCAGTATCAGTGCCATTTCTACTAGGGATTGACCTTTTCTCTTACGTTGCATACTCTCTCCCTGCCGTATCTATAGTATGC
>Ga0006571J49611_1015946_pt1 | contig 16188 bp, 31 predicted proteins | sample HigsolmetaAR201R_FD_49611 | JGI IMG/M metagenome (IMG submission 49611) | reverse complement strand
CTTTTCCGAAATATAACTATCATGATTCAAAACACCACTATCCACCTTAGAAAACCGTATATCTAAATTATTACCAAAATTATTAAAATACACAAAACAACTTCTATTCTTTAATATATTAACCCCAGAGGAAATGCGATATGGACGTTTCAAATATCTCTTCTCGTCGTATCAACGTTTTGGTGTGCCACCAAATAACATTCCATTATATTTCAATTTATTCTTATGGTTCCGCAACAAACTATAACGTTGTATACGATTCCGTATACGACTAAAAAACCTAATACGTGGCAACTGCAATTGCAAAATCGTTGAAAAAACTTGAGAAACAAACTTTGACATATTACGAAACTCAGCTGTTCGCACTGTCTCTTGAAAATTAACCACCGAAACAAAATTTTGCCAAGGAAAATACTGATCCTTTAACCGGATATATAAATCAAATAAATAACTATCATCACAAATATCATTATCCAATAATTGAATATCAACATAATCATTATCAAAAGAATTCTTACACAAAGATACTACAATATCTCATCAAGGAGCCAAACAAAAAGAATTTAAATATCTCCCTGCCAAAAGTTTTATATCAAAATCAAATTTACGATTTAATATTCATACAAATTTATTTGAGATCAAAGAAGCATCAACATCCATCATACTCAAATACGAATGAAAATAACCTCAAAAAGGCTCAGACATAATCATCTGTTTACCAAAAAATCGATTAGAAAAAAAGAATCAATTATCATAACTGCGTCAAAAAAAATCAGCAGCATTAATATACACTTGATGACGTAACAAACTAAAAAACAAAAAAACATTAAAAAATAAATCATAATACAATTCATTTTCAACCAAATTACATCTTATGTCTGAAGCAGTTCTAATCAAAAAATTAAATTTACCATGCTTTACACGATGCACCACCCATTTTAAAAAATCCAATCATGGGCTCCCAAACATCAAAGAAACTCCTACATCAAATCAACTATAAGAAACATTACAGGTTGTACCATTTGCAAACAAAACTTTTAAAACATTAGATGACCAAAACAAACGCGTGCTAAACGAATTCACATCACCAAAAAAATTAAACGTAGAATAAACTAACCCTGATCAACCCTGTTCAAAAACATACACATAAGCCCGTTGGTATGAATCATAATATACTTGAAGCAAATAACCATCAAAAGAATAACAACCAAAATCAGTTGTACCTAAATCAAGATTCATAAAAGATCACCTATTATATGGATTACGGATCTTGGCAATTTCATGCACAACAAAATCATTCAAACCCATTTTTACATCAAAAAAATATTGCTCTGAAATCGGGAATTGATCCAATTGACTCCTTTTTATCACGAACTTATAATATTTTCGCAATGTTCACAATCGTCTCAATTTTTCTAACATACGTCATAACTTCAAACTAAACAAAGCATCTATCAAAAATCAACATCGAAAATCTATTGTCCGTAACATAGACAACCAATTAAAACAAAATACATCTCCAACAAACCTTCGAAAATTAGAAAATACATACGTATACAACCGACGCTTTTTAAATCATCGTTCTTTTCCAGCTCTTCTTCTTTGAAACAATACCGCACTTCTAACGAAATTTTCTACCTCTTCTTCCTGAAAGATCATAGTGCTACTCTGTATAACGCCACTGATCCTTCTACTATCCAACGAATCCAAAAAACGATTACACCAATCAAATTCAATAATTCCTTTTGTATTCGATTCGTCCTCACACGACAACAATTCTTCAATTAAACTTCCCTCAACAATAAACATATTATCTTCAAAATCCATAACCCAAAAATTTGAAAAATATTCTTGAGGACATGTTTCTGACAACAATACAGCTTCAATCGAACCTTGAGATTGAGAAAGACCTCAGTTATCTTCAACACTTATATAATTACTCATAAAATACCAAGAAACACACTAAACACGACGACGTTTACGCTGACGACAACCATTATGTGGGAGAGCCCTTTTAGATCGAATCATCACAACTTTCAACCCATGCATCTCCAAACCACGTATTGCTGAATATGTAAAAATATTTAATCGAATACGAACCACTAATTCAATTAAAGATACACCCAAAAACCTAGCAAACTCACCAAACTTACGCGCTAACGCCTCTGCAGCTTGTGGTGTCAACTTTTTACGTTTCTTAAACTTAACCAAACCAGATGACCCCGCTTGAAGTACCAAACCCGAAGGAAATGTTAACGTAAACACCAAATTATTATATTTACGATTTATATGCAATTGCGCACTAGAAACAACTCCACTGGCACACAACCGTTTACGCTGTTCTAATAAAGCTTTCTTATACTTTTGTCGCAAACCAAAACTAACAGCCATCTAAATTAACCCTTAACCTCGTTTAAAATGCAATCTGCCTGCAGTATTACCATTACTACGTGTACCCTGACCGCGTAATGGTAAACCCGAAATATATCTCACGCCACGATAACTCCGTAAACTACAAATACGTCTCAAATTAGAAATAATTCGTCTACGTAATGCCAACTCAACCATATAAAAATTCTTAACTAAAAATGAAACCAACTCAAAATGATATTTAGACATAAAACCCATTTTATACGTTTGTGAAAAACCAAGTAAATGTGTAATATACTGAGATCTAGAAGCTCCTAAACCAGACAACCGCCGCAATGAAACCCAAACAGCTTTATCATCAGGTAAATTAACATCCCGCAACGTAAACATAATCTACTATCTAAAAAATCGACCAAATCCAAAAGCCAGTTTCAACAACCTGGATAATAGAGCCATGGCTAAAAAAACACGAACAGAAATAGCCGCAAAAGATTGGCGTAATATAATGTATACACAAAATCTTCTATAAGATAAAATTAACCGCTTTATAAACTTAGGAGAAATTCATTTTAACGTAGACATTACTAATTGTTCACGTTTAACCATTTTAATATTGCAAAACTACTAATTAACGTTGTTTACCACTTCGATAAATTATCATAGATTTGGGATTTAATATACCATATAACCGATAAGGACTCAACAATCTAAGCAACAATATATCATGTGCTAAACAATTCAAGACAAACAAAGAATAACCACATAATAAAACACGCTTAACCCTAGCATATCTACCAAGACGAGGTAACACGAATACTACCTGTTGTGGTACAAATAAATAAAAGTAATTAGGCCTAACCAAAAACAACTTAACAAGATTAAACGTTAATTTCTTTAATCGAAATCCTAAACCAACGAAAGTTAAAGTTAAATAATAAAACTTAAAACTAATATTACCCAAACTATCCACATTCCAAGGCAACCCATTCGATACAAAGTGACTATTAGATAACATTAAAATTCGCACTAAAGAAACAAACAAACTATTAATAACCAATCAAAGACTAAATAAATGAACACACGATCTCATTCTCCTATGAGATCATGGATAACCTGTTAAATTAGAAACACCAGAAAAAAATAAACTAACGAAATCAGAAGATAACGATTGCTTAGAAACAGGCCTAAACATAATTAAAAAACTACCAATAATAAGATCTCTCCTGACAAAACTTCGTTATACAAACCTGATACAATCAAATCGTAACTTGATAACAATCCTTTACCCGTAGAAACAATAAAAAACCCATCTTTTGCCCGCGAAAAATTACACTTAGCAAGATGCGACACAGATCAATAAACCCGATGACCTGGTCTCGAAACAGTACATAATTTACTTAATATCGAATCCGAACCATGATCATACTTCAAAAATATCATAATGTACATTTTTACTTTTCTTCAATTCTTACGCAATCTTTCTACAGCTACATTATGCTGATGCATAATTGAAAAACCACGAATAACACCTTTCACATATAATAAACGTACAAACGCCAAAACTAATTTCGAATACCGAACAGGAACACTTTTAGACCTAATCTTCAAAGCAGCATTGATGCGTGCTACACTATCAGCTAATAAATACACCATCTTACCAAATTCCCCGACGCAAACCCATTATCAAACCAGACGCGCCCAATTTTTTAACTTGTAGACGCGATAATTTAAATCTATTATACACTGCACGCGATCGTAAAGTTAACAGACACCGTGTTTGAATCTTGGTCAAACGTGATTTCTTACTAATTAAAGACCGAGCAAATTTAAAATGACAAAAACGATTTTGCAACACATCTAAATCAGATAACGAAAAAAAAAACCGAAATTTTAATCGAGCTAACTCCAACCGAGCAAAATCTCGGCGATACCGCTTATCCTTGGGTCGTGAATACCAAAACATATTTAAATAACAAATTTAAACCATGAAATAAAATTCGATCACAACGAACTAAAACCATAAGTAAACAAAAGTTTACCAAAAACATTTTCTCTCCACCTAAAGAAAGCAGGATGTACAGAAATTGACTTCAATCCAAACCAATCTTCCAAAACAAAAGCATATAAACGCGGATAATTTTGGAAAAACCGAAAATTAAAATCTAATGGCGAAATAGAACGCATCAAATAATACGAAAAACCCAACAAAAAATCTCCTGCATATTGTTTCCTTAACGTTACTGAAACTGTAACACTATAAACAACTTTTTTAAAACTCTGAAAAACCCGGAATCGACTTATTACAGGTATGAAACCCGTAACAAAATATAACAACAAAAAAGACCCTAAAATCCGATTGTTCCTAAAATTCTCTGCATTATCAATATAAACAAACAACTCTAATTTAGGCATATCTGGAATAGCAAATACATTTAATAAGCCTAACTTATGTAACAAAAAAAACCGCATAGACATAAAATATGTCGAATTAAACGAAAAACTTGTATTTAACAAAGATTGTCGATGTCCCATCATAACTAAATAACAAAACGTGAAACCGTACCAACAAAATTATATTTAACACAAATCTCACGTAACATTGGCCCCTTCAATCGCTTTGCTAATGGTGCATTTCGTTTATTAACCAAAACTACAGCATTTTGATTAAACCGAATTCAAATACCAATGGCCCTAAAAAATGGAAGTGTGCTACGCACTAAAAGTCCTCGAAAAATTGCCCCTATGGAAATTTTTTTCCTTTTTTGTGGATCCGCTCTTTTTACAACAACAACTAAAACATCACCCATATGAGCAACTTTTTGATAAGAACCTTTCAATATTTTTATACACTGTACAATTCGTGCTCCAGAATTATCAGCAACACGCAACATACTCAAATATGAAACCATGAGAATACTAAAAATTTAATACTTTAACTCAACAATTCGAGACTTAAAAGGCAATTTTTTCATAGCCTTGCTTAACACATGAACATAAAAAGGTCGTCGATCTACAAAAACATCTGCCGCAAACTGAGACAACTCAAACAAGACCTGACCTTGTTTAACCGCTGCATGTCAATAGGCATGTTTTCCCTTACCTTTTCCCATACGCGAAGATACAGGTTTTTTTGTCCTAGAAAATTGCGGATACACATTAATTTTAATTCGCACATATTTATCCTTTAAACCTCGTCTCAATGCACGACGCACCGCTTCTATTTGCTTAGCATTTAAATAACCTCCTTCTCTTGATTGCAATCCTAAAACACCAAATTTATTACAAAAAAAAGAACCCTCTGCACTATGAAAATTCACTTTCTTTTTATGATATCGTTTAAAACGTAAATTACTTGGACCAACAAACATAAATAAATTTAATTATACTTAAACACACTTAAACGAAAAAATATCAAACCAAAAAGCATGTGGCCTATAAAATCATACTTTGACTGAACATGCACCATTTTTCAATATTAAATCTCCTGCGCTATATTCTATAAAACCCATACGCGTGCTAAGAGGTAACATACCAGCGGAAGCAATTATACGCCGTGAACGTTCACGACGTCCCATACGACCTAAAAACTGTATTTTATATCCTTTCAAAAACACAGTTCGAACCATAACACGTCTTAATTCGGTTATAATAGGACGTAATACATCCATAAAAGTATAACGTCGTTCCAACTTAAAAATTAAAAAACGCATAAAAAATGATGCGGTAATAGTATCATTACCAATAGTAAAGATTCTTATATTAACGGGAAATAAAGAAAAACTACGAGCTAACCGCAACATTAATATCTTTAAATAAAAATAACACAAACGACCATAAGAAAACCAAACATATGCACGAGCAAAATACTCCACAAACTTCACAAAATAAGAATCTAATTCCTGTAAATAACTTAGATCTAAATAAAGTTCATCAGAAGTTAAATTTAAACGCTTCCTATACATTGAATAATACAACCGAAATGGAAATACAGCGCTTCCAACCAATGACTCATAATTTACAAATAATCACAAATAAGACGTATAGTTTGCTGTACGCACTATACGCGCAATATCAAAGGTACCTCGCAGTCTAAAACCTAACAACAAAAATCATTTTAAAGATTCAAAAAATAACGTGTAAATCCCAATACCTGTATAATTTCCATCATACAACCGCCACTGAGATAAATAATCTCGATGCGAACTTAAACGACCTCAAAGTGAAAACAAAAAACCCCGAAACAACCGAAACACCGGAATTCGTCACATTCTAACCATCCGTCGAATTCCAAGAGTAAAAGACTTTCTAAATTCAATAAAATAATGTCTCATCATTCTAAATAAAACCAATAAAGCAAAACGTCCCCGTAATGTTCGAACATTTAATGCATCCATATTAAAAACCCCACATCGAGGAATATTGCTACGAGGCAAATACTCCTCAACAAAATAATTTCAAATCGCACGCTTAGTTTTATGAGATCGTGCCAAATACCGTCTTTTAGCTCCCGTCAAAAAACGCTTAAAATGTTTATTTAACTTTCTCCGATTTTGTACCATAAACTTTGTTTTGAGTTCACGAACTAAATAAAAAAAGGTTCGACGATACGGAACAATAACTTTCGATGATGTACCATAACGTCTCTGTGAGTTCAAATCTAAGCCAATACTACTAACACAAAAATGACGACGCTGACCACCACCAGATACAAATTTTGCATCCCGACCTTTAATTCGATTGCCAAAATTAAATTGATTCTTTTTCCAATATTTGCGAACAAAACTACGCCTAAATAAATTACGACGTAATCGCTTAAACATTCGTATATACCATCGTTTTAATGAAGTATGTCGTGGATATCTTAACAAGTTATTACGATTTTTTACTTTATTTATATTCTGTACAAAGGGGTTGACCTTTAATCCATTATCCACCAGTGTTAAAACTTTACTAAACAAATTAAAAGCTATACACAAATAAAGAATCGATCATAAACGTCAATACCTAACCAATTGACGCAACAATTTATCAGAAATTTGAGATCAATCAACATCTTTTAATCAAGACACCAAATCCAAGCCTAAAGAACTTCTAAAATGATAACTTTTCTTCAAATTAGTATGCCAAAAAATATGAAGCCCACTTGAAAAAGACAAGCATCATCTAGAAAACAATCCTTGATCATAAATTGAACCACTTAAACAAAAAAAAATTCTATCTAATAAACGATTCTTTTGAAATAATCTAAAATAACCTTTTCGGATAGAATATTGATATTTCAGCTTTACTCTAGCTAAAACATACTTCAACATAATATCAAAATATGCAGCTCGATTGGGAACCCGTTGTTCTAAAAACGATGATTTATCACGATTAGAACCCAAAGACAATTTCGAAAAAAATTCTTCATTGCCGCTTGCTAACATAAAATTAAACAACAACGGAACAATTTCAGCTCGACGGCCAAAATAATCCGCTCATCGCACATCCACTAACACATTGTTTTGTGATCGCATCCTCCGATTCTTGCCTGGTCAAAAACCACGATTATTAAACCACCAAGCAAGATATCCATGATACGTTCCCGAATTAATTCACGGAGACAAACTCACATCCAAATACGGTTTAATTTTCGTAAAAGAATTAAATAATTGCTTTTTACGTTTTTTAGCTGTACAACGTTTATTCGTTGTTCAGCCACGGACCATCATCAAATAAAATGCAAAAATCCTCAAAGAAAAAGAAAATTCTTCCTTATTAAAGATAAAATTTTTATAAGAATCACTAAAACCTAACAATTGTGTCGCACGAGTTCGACGAATCACTAAATTACGCTCATATGTATACAAAAAACGAACCAAACAAACAAATAAATAAACAAACCTACGAACTAAGTACTCTAAATAACTATCATAAAAAAAAACATGTATATCATAAGTTCCATTTAACAAATAGATATTTACATGACTACCAGATAAACCTCGAGCTGTCAATCACCGTTTTCACGAATATTGCACAAGCACATTTCTTATAACTAAAACATTATGTAAAACCTCAGGATAAACTGCAAAATTCACTGACATTCTATCCGCTCATGGGACAGAATAACCCAAGCGAACACTTATTGGATTCACAATTAAACCCATATTTTAACGACGCTTCTTCTGCACAACTTTCTTTTTTCGAGATTTTTTATTTTTAACATGAATTTCACCTGTTATTCGTTTAGTAAAACAAAACTCCCCGATAGCTTTACCAACGGATTCCGCGACAACGGGTACTGACACAAAACGCCTACCATTATATACATAAAACGTTCTATCTAACATACTAAAACTAAGCCTTGAAGCTTTTTGTCAAAAAAACATCTTCTTTTTCGAACCAGACTTAATACGCACTAAAAAGTTGCGCCGATATACCGACCTACAAAAATACATTCCCATTAAAACTGATACTATTTAAATCGATATCACAACTTTACACGACGATGCCGACGAGATACTGTTCCCCGTCATTTGGTCAATTTACTTCAAGGAGTTAACGGTTGTGGACCCTTACCACGACCTCCACCATGCGGATGATCTATAGCATTTTTTGCGACTCCTCGAACAATAGGCCGAACACCCTTATTACGCATAAAACCAGCTTTTTTATTAGTCTGTCAAAAATGCGAAGCATTTGAGACAAAACCTATAGAAGCCATACAATCCGAAGAAACTAAAGCCCTTCAACCAGAAGATAACTTCAAATAAGCATAAAGCGGAGTTTTTTTATAAAGAAGCGCCGCCCCCCCAGCTGCACGCACCAATTGTGCACCATAACCAGGATACAATTCTATAGAATTTACAAAAGAACCCGTTGGTAAATACTTTAAAGGATACGACGAACCCACACCAAAAACGGATCGATACACATCTTTTTCCCCATTCCGTTTAAAAAATAAAAATGCATTCTCTATAGCATCGCCAGAAAAAAAAATTGATGTACGCATCATACCAACGGAAGCCAAAATATAACCCAGCAATCCATTCATATAAAAAACAAACGCAATATGCGAAGATCTATATGGATCTCGAATAACATCCAATACCACACCAACTGAATTTACCCGACGCCAAAAATCTATAAATCTATAACACTTTTTCAATCGCGAACCTTTACGACGAGAGGTCAAATGACCTACTGAATTACGGCCACCAGAAAAACTAATGCCACATTTCAAATAATGACCCGAATTAAAAAAAAACCGCTTAAACCGAATAAACGATGATCCCATAATTATTCCAATACTTCCAAAATTATACCAGCTCCCAAAGTTTTAGCACCTTCACGCATAACAAAACGCAAACCAGGATTAATTGCCGCCTTCTCAACCAGTGTTACTTGAAATTCAATAGTTTCACCAGGCATAGCAACTTCAGCATCAATCAAAGTTATTTCACCAGTTATATTTGACGTACGAAAAAAAAACTGTGGTTTATATTTAGATTTAAAAGGCTTATGACGACCACCCTCATCTTTAGACAACAAATAAGATTTTGCCTTAAATTTAGATGCCGCTTTAACAGACCCCGGCTTAACTAAAACAAACCCTCGTTTGACATCGTCTTTTCGTATATTTCGAACTAAGGCACCAATATTTTCACCGACTTCTGCAGAATCCAAAATTTTATGATACATTTCTAAACCAGTACAAACAGTTTTAAAAGTTTTAGAACCAACAATTTCTACTTCTGCACCTACTGATATGGTACCGCGCTCAACTTTCCCAGTTAAAACGGTACCACGACCTTGAATAGTAAATACATCCTCAATAGGCATCAAAAAAGGTTCATTTACAGGTCTTTCAGGTGCTTTAACATATGTATCAACCGTATCCATTAATGTCATTATAGATTTATAACCTATATCAGATTCTTCATTCTCTTCCAACGCTCTACGCGCAGAACCAAAAATCATCGGTAAATCTTCAGGAAAGCCATACTTAGAAACCAAATCTCTAGTTTCCATTTCTACAAAATCCTTCATATCCGGATCCAACAAAATATCCAATTTATTACCATATACTAGCATATAAGGCACACCGACCTCCTTAGCCAAAATAACATGCTCACGAGTTTGTTCTTGCGGACCCTGTGTCAAATCCACAACTAATATAGCACCTTCCATCTGTGCTGCACCAGTAATCATATTTTTAATATAATTTTGATGACCTGGACAATCAATATGCGTATAATGCCTATTCTTAGTTTCGTATTCAACATGACTCGCCGTAATTGTAATCCCACGTTTACGCTCTTCTGGAGATTTATCTATTTGATCATAACGCACATATTGCGCACCACCATGTTTAGACAAAACACGTGTAATAGCAGCAGTTAATGTAGTTTTACCATGATCAACATGGCCAATTGTACCGACGTTACAGTGAGGTTTGTTTCGCAAAAACTTCGATTTTTCTACTTTTGCCATAACTCAATACTATTACGATTTAACTTTAACGTAGTATTAAAAAATCTAAACAAATCAGAAGATCAAAATAGAAATAAATTGTTAAAAAATACAACAAATCTTACCAATTCTAAAATAAACAATGACATATATAAACTATATACATACGAATTATCCATATCTGTATTATCACTATCTACATCCACCCCCCAAAAAACATTTCATCGCTGCACAGAACTAAAATCTAAAACAAATTGATAATTTGAAATGTAATGGTGTATATTATACTTACTAATGTTAAAACTATGTTCCAACACCTGTGTATCCATCAATTCCATACCATTTTTGGTAACACTAAAATCACGAACTATACGTGAAATAGTGTTAAAAAAAACAACATCAGACCTATTAGAGTCCAAAAAATTAGTTTCACTATAATAAACATAATCAAACAAAACATCCGATACATCTTCTACTTCGCTATCAAAATCAGGCAACATCAAAAAAAAAAATAATATCATATAAAAACAAGGAACAATATCATCAAAATCTACTTCATCAGTAAAAAAAAATACATAATAATCCACAGCCAAAACAGAATCCAACCAAGGCACCATAAACAAAACCACAGGAAAGAAAAAAAAGAACAAAAAAACAAAACCCGCAGATGATCGAACTCCTAACTTAAAAAGAAAAAAACTAGCAATTTGACGCCATATATTAATTATAAAAGATAAATCCGTCACACTACGTCAAAAGTTTTCATATCGTTCTAATCATTTATCAACCAACACGTTCAATGATTCCATCAAAACTATTCTTTTAACAAAAAATAAAATGTATTTTTAATACAAAACAACAGGATAAACCAACGTATTACCTCAAAGATACAAAGTTAAAAATAACAAAATCCATACAACGTCAACAAAATGTCAATATCAAGAAGCCAACGTAAACCCTAAATACAACTCAGGTGTAAAATGTCCTAATAAATATCTACAAAAACTTACACTTAAAAACACAGTACCAATTAACACATGAAACCCATGAAAACCAGTCAATAAATAAAATACTGAACCATAAATACCATCAGATATCCCAAACGAAGCATGAACATATTCATATACTTGCAACTCCAAAAATAAAACAGATAATAACAATGTCATTATAAAACCATAAATGACTTGTTCATCTTCACCCGCAATTAAAGCATATTGAACCCATGTTGTGGTTGCACCTGACGTCAACAAAATAATAGTATTAACCAAAGGCACGCCCCAAGGATTAAATACTGAAGTTGATAATGGCGGCCACAAAGAACCAATTTGAATGGTAGGAGCTAAACTAGAATGAAAAAACGCTCAAAAAAATGCTAAAAAAAACATTACTTCTGAAATAATAAATAAGATAAAAGCATTTCTAAAGCTTTCCATCAAAACCGGTATTACCTCATAACGCAACAAAAAATCACGTAACAAATCTCGAATTCATAAAGAAAAAACTAACAAAAACAAAATAAAACCTAAGATCAAAAAATTTATCAAACTATAATATAAATGACAAGAAGAAACCATACCAACTATAAATGCATTAATTGCACATACCAAAGACATTGGCCATGGGCTTGGGTCCATAACAAGTTTAATACGATGAACAAATTGCGAAGAATATATACTTGTCATGAATTACTAACTATAAAAAATTTTCAAGAAAACAAAATAATCCCCTAAACCCACAGCATCTACTACAATTGGCATAAACCCATGTTGAACTCCACATAATTCTGAACACTGTCCAAAAAATGATCCTGGTCGAGTAATATATAATAATACTTGATTCAATCGGCCAGGTACCGCATCCATTTTACAACCCAAACTTGGAACTGCCCAACTGTGCAATACATCACCAGACGTAACTAAAGCCCTAATAGTTGCACCTACAGGCAAAACTACACGGGTATCAGTTTCTAATAATCGCAACTGACCTTTTTCTAAATCATCTTGATGAATCATATAACTATCAAATGAAATCGTTTCCAGATCATTGCGACCAGCATAATCCGAATACTCGTACGACCAATATCATTGATGTCCAATAACCTTCAATGTCACTACAGGCATATCCAAAGGCTCATCGTAACCATATAATAATGAAAATGAAGGCACAGCTACAAAGAATAAAATCATAGTAGGAATCAATGTCCAGACTATCTCCAATTTAGTACTATGTCTAACATTTTCCCACAATAAATCAGAATTCAATCTATTAACAAAAAATAATTCAAAAAAAAATAAATTTTCTAAAAAAAATGGCTGTTCTCGGAAATAAACACTAAAAGTATTAAAATCTTCTAAACGATTTTTATAAACTATTGTAGCAAATGAAGAATAACTAGATGGAAAAAAAAATTTATCATTATACTTATATGATTGCAATGAATTATTTTTTTTTAACCCAGTAGAAAAAACTGAAAAATCCGCAATCATATTATCCAAATGAACTGGCAACCCTGTATTGAATCATGGTTTTGTAGGATAATTACCTATTTGTTCTGCTAGTCCGAACAAATCTATAAACTCCTTGCCAGATCGTAAAAGCATAGTATAATGAAGCAACCAATAAAATTTAACTTCTGAATATACAGAAGTATGTAATTTTTTTCAAACAATAGGTTCATCAACAACAATTTCCACAAAATTCTCTCATATCCAGTGATATTTTAAGTTTATTCAAGTTCGAAAAAAAGACCAAAAAGGACCTTTTCCTGACCATGAAGAATAATAAGGAGCATAAAATATACATAAATATAATAATCGCAATAAAACTACAGCTACAAAAATACCAACGCCAATTAAAATAATCATTAAATAATTATGCATTAAAATCAAAGCTTGTGCATATTCGGAAGCAGGTGATTGAAATATCATTTTTATGCAAACTTACGATTATACTTAAAAAATTCTCATCTTTGCCACTAATATAACCTTTTGGTCCCAACTACTCCTAAATCAACAAACTAGCTGCTAATAAACCATAAATATTCGTTGATTTCACACGCGATAATTTTAACAAACTAGGTACAACTACGAACTTGCTGGACTTATACAAATTCATATAAAAAATATGTATAAAACTAATAAAATAAATCTTTTTAAAATAAACATAAGCTAACCATGGCATTTTCAAACGATCGATTTCAAATCAAGACGACACAGAGACATAAGGCGAAAAATCCGAGATAAAAAAAAATGATCGCTCAAAAACATACGTAACAAGCTCTCCTCAATTATAACTATGAAAATCAATATTACCCATATCTGAAAATAATTCACGTATTAAATAGTAATAAAAAGAATCATATAAAAAATCCCATGGCATTTGCAGTAAATAAAAATCTGAAGACTCCTGTATATTCCAATTAAATGTTAAAGGCACCTTAGAATCCGTATCAAATCATTCAAAAAAAAATCGTTCATAATCTTCAAACCACCGAAACATCAACCAATAATCTAAACCAGCTTCCGCTGCAGCTGTATACATACGATAACCCATATCCATAGGATAAACATATTTTTGTTTAAATTTAGCTTCCTCACGAGAACGTGCACCTGCGGACAAAAGATCTTGTGCCTCTGCAAAAGTCATTGGTAACATATCTGTAAAAGCATCAATTCATACATATCGATTTGGTTCCAAATAAAATTTCTGCGACAAAAACGTGAACGCCCAATTTTGAGACACAGCATAATTAAATAAATACATATAAGAAAGTGCTTTATAATAATACACAATTTCATGATATTCACTAGCCAAATCTAAACTCAATTTACGATATTTCGACTTCCTAAAAAAATGAGTATTAAAATAAGGGTCATTTTTATCAGTTTCTCTAAAAACACTAAAAAACAATCCAAAACCGAAAAATAATAAAGGCTGCATCAAATCCATGCTTCCATAAAATCGCGTTGCTTCTTCACTTCGAATCGAAGAAAAATGTTTATGAATCATATAACTTAAATAGCCTGGTAAATAAAATCATTCAGACACATGAAATCCCAAAGAATGATGCCAATAAATAAAAAAATCATCTCATAAAAATTCCAAATATTCATTAACAAATGTATTATTTACCAAGAATGGCGTGTTTATATGATAATACGTCAACAAAAATCCATAATACTTTACCTGTATTTTTTCTTCATATGATCTAACCTCAACACGTTGATCAACTTGAAGAAACTGTTTTACCTCCGAAAACAGAAAATTCATTATTTCACCTCTAAACAAAGGAAATACTCTATGTAGAGCACTACGATGATACAATAAAAAATCCATTTCTTTTTTTTTCGAATCACTTTGGGTTTCATAATTGAATGTCCGACGTAGTTCATAATAATTTAAAGCATTAAAATAATTACTAGTTGATAAAATTGAAAAAAAAACAGATCAATTAAAGCCAATAGAATAAAGATACCAATTAGAAACACCTACAGCACCTAATGTTACTGAATCCACATAATATTGAACAGTTTTATCATCATTAACCGTAAAAAAATTATTTCCTCAAGCTATATCAACGTTTCCTAAAATTAAATTTATTAAAGACCGATACAAAAAAACACCATAATCATCACCTCAATACCGATTAATATGTAAAGAATCATTGAAAACAAAAAATCGTGCTTTATTACGATACAAAACACTATCACGATTAGAAATAAAAAATCCTAACATGTTTAACCAAAATACATAATAATCAAAAGAAAAAAAAATATAAACATATTTTAATACAAGATCAAATACTATTCCTCCATCGTAAAAAAAATACAATCTAAAAAAATCAAAATATTCATCCATAGAAATCTCAGAACTAAAAAGCAAACTGCTCATCAATGGGTTCTTAGGATTCCGAACAAATGATTCAGTTCCTAATAATAAACCAACAAAATAATCCAAAAAATTTCGTTTCGCTAAAATACGATAAGATGCAAAAGACCCTAAATTATAATTTCAATTAACAAACCTACAGCAAGACAATAACAAGTTCACATATAACCATTCAAAGCCACGATAATCATAAAAATGCAACAATACCCAATCATGGTGAATCAACTGCTCAAACATACGCATGAAGTAAAAATAATACCATAATTTCAAAAAACTAGGATATTTTACAAAAATACTCACTTGACTAAACGATTCAAAATTATAAACGTATGACATCTTAATACGCTCCTGAACTTTTGAATTATACTCTTCAATAGAATAAGATTCAGGATGAGTATACAAACGAAACCTTACAGCTTCTTCCTTAGGACGTCCCTTTGGAAACTCTCATCACTCAACATGAATATTTTGAAATTTTAA
>Ga0006571J49611_1016010_pt1 | contig 18296 bp, 14 predicted proteins | sample HigsolmetaAR201R_FD_49611 | JGI IMG/M metagenome (IMG submission 49611) | reverse complement strand
GGGCCATCCAGGCGTGGAGCTGGGCCCGCCACAATTCTGTGGATGACGATAAGCTTGCGGCGTCCTATGTGGAGTTCCTGCTCGCGGAGGGGCGCGGGCGGGAGGCGATCAAGACATGGGGCGCTCAACTTGGGGATCGCCGGGGCGGCTACGGCGTGTCGACGTGGATTTATAACGGCGATTTCGAGCGTGAATTCAGCGGTTCTGCGCTGGACTGGCGGTCGTATCCGATTGACCACGTCCGCGTGCAGCGAGCTGCAGGGGAAGGCCGGAACGGAAGCTCATCCCTACGGATCGCGTTCGATGGGAAGGCCAACGTGGACTACCGGCACACGTCGCAGCGGACTTGGCTCGCGCCGGGACCTCACCGCCTGGTCGCCTGGGTACGAAGCGAAGGCGTGACCACCGACCAAGGACTCATTCTGCGTGTCGCGGACGCGGAGGCGCCGGCCAGATTCAGCGTTGCCACCGAGCCAATCCTAGGGACGCGCCCATGGTCCCGGATCGAACTTCCCTTTACGGTCCCGCCGGATACGCGGCAATTAATTGTGCAGTTCGCGCGAAGGCCATCGAAAAAGTTCGACAACAAGATTCGGGGAACGGTCTGGATCGATGATGTAGCGATCGTCAGCGCCAGGTGAGCGTGTTGGGGCGGTAGAAGCGAAGCGCAAGCGCAATGCCTGCAACCCAGGAAATGGCGAGGGCGTTAGCGGGAATATAGAGATTGAAGTCCACGAAGCTGTGAAGCGTTAAGGCGATCAGCGAAGCCGAACAGCCGATGCCGAGATAGCGTTCGGAAGCCGTGGCGGGAGCGGCAGCAGCATTCAGGGCGCCGGCGTGCGCAAGAGCGGCGAGCGCAAGGCCGGGAATGAATCCTAGCAGACCAATCTCAATCAGAAGCTGCAAATAGTCGTTATGGGCGAAATCAGCACGCTGCATCGGCGCCACTCGCTTATATCGCATGAACGCGGACTCGTAGGCTCCAAACCCGAAGCCAAACACCGGAGACGCAGCAATCAAGGGAGTGGATTCGCGCCACAACCGGGCGCGAGTCTCGGCTGACACTTCCTCCGTGGAAGCAACGGCAGCGAAACGGGCGATCAACTGATCCGTCGGAAGGAAGATAAAGCCGAGGAAGACGACTCCCGCCACGCCGGCAACCGGGAGCCATCGAAGCCAGGGTTTGCTCTTCCCATCCCGTGGAACAAACGCAGCGCTGACCGTTATCGCCCCTGTCACAAACAGGCTCCCTAAGGCGGCCAGAAAGCCCATTCGCGAAAGCGACAAGAGGATGCCAAGCAGGATGATGCCTGCCAGCCCCAGCAATGCGCAGGCGGCGACGGCTGACGAAGCGGGGGTCTCGTACTTGGTGCGGTGCCGCCGGTAGACCCAAACGGCGCCCATCATAGGCAGCGGCAGCGCCAGCTCAAGAAGGCCGGCAAAGTGGTTCCGGTTGATATAGGTTCCCCGGGCAACCGAATCCGGGCCGGCGAGTCCGTACTGTACAAGGCCCAGGACCGCCTCCGCCGCGGCAACGCCGACGATCGGCACAGCGAGCCACCAGGCCCGGTTCCCAAGGCGCAGGGTGAGACGGCGAGCAAGGAAGAGAGCCAGCAGACAGCCCGCCAGCTTCAGAAAGAAGCCTGCCGTCTCAGAGGGCACAATGGAGAGGGTCGCACGGTCCGGCGGGGACCCAATTGCAGAAAGCCCGAGATGGATGTCAGCAGCCGAAGGTGAAAGTCTCTGAAGCAGTCCCACCGGCAGCGGCACAAGCTGAACAGCTGCCGCCACCAGAAGCACCGCTGCAAAGACACACGCCAAACGGTCCGGCTTCACTGGGTGCCGCCAGGCGACGATCGCATCCAGCGCAGCCAGAATGCCCACACCCGCGAATAAAACAACCCAATCCTCAGCCAATACGGCGCCATACCGAAAGGCGCCGTAGCCGAGGAGTAGGGAGAAGACAACGGAGACGAGCACGTGAAAGAGTGGACAAGACGTCCTTCCTGGACGCCTTGCCCTAGCTCTACTTCAAGGTCATTGAGGTCTCGGGAACTGGCGTATAGAACTGGCCGGCAGTCCGCTCCTTCGAGCTCGTCGTGCTGGTGCTCACAATCGACGACGGCGGCGTCGCTATGTCGTGAGAGAACCAGTATTCGCCCGGCTGAAGGGTGAACGGACTATCGAGGCGGTAGGACACACGGCAGATCGCATCGTTCGCTCCATCGGCGAAGAAGCGCGACAGGCCGGTTTGCGACCAGGACCACGTTCCTGGAATGCTGTCGCTCGAGAAGACATCGCCGGTGAAGCTGTTCTGCGCCGGCCCTCCGGAGTTGCTCCAGATGTTCATCCGCCACTGGTTGAAGATGTTGTCCGGATCGAAGCGAAGCTCCGGATCACCGTTGCAGTCGAAGTAGCCGATCAGCTCCGTAAAGGTAGTGGGAGCGGTCAGGCGGAAGTAGCCCGCAAAAACCCCTTGCGTGTTGGTGGAGTTCGAGTACAGGAGCCACAGACCCGGCTTCTGTGAATCAGGAACGGAGTTAACACGGTTGTCGTAATATCCGCCTGTATCGTTGGTCTCGATGCCATTGTTGTCGTAGACGATGCTGGTTCCGTTGCGGAGCGTCAGGGCCACGCCGGACGCTTGCGCAAAGGCCGGGTCGCTTGCTCCGGTATTCAGCGTCCAGCTTCCGTTGCCCTGCTCTCCGAAGATTCCTGGAGCTGTGTGGCGGAAGGCCAGTGCGCTGTTAGCCCCGGTCTGACCGTTCCGTGTCTGGCCGTTTGGAAACTTACCGCCAGTGAGCACGTAGTAGAAACCATTCGGCTCCACCGGAACCTTGATGTCGCTCTGGGTCGTGGCAGACCCGGAAATCAGCGCAATGTCGACGTCGCCAGCAACGTTGTAATAGGGAGCCCGGAAGTTCACCTGGTACAGACCCGGCCATCCCGGCGCGAGGCCCGAGTACAGCGTGTCGAAGGTTGTGCCCAACCGTACGTTATACGTAGCCACGGTCCTGTTCAGGGGACGCCCGGCGGACCCATCACCCGGAGCCGTTCCTTCCGCTATTGCCGGCTCCACGGCGCCGAGGGCGTTCATAAAGAGCAGACCATAGTCTCCCGGCTTGAGCGGGTTCGAACGAGTGACGAGGGTGTAGTCAGCCTTGGTGAGAAAGGGACGGCCCAATCCGTCCTGCGTCACCGAAAAAAAGCGCGGCGCCACGGTGGCGATGCTTAGCGACACTGCGTTGCTGACCTCGTCGCCACGCCGGACCCGGAGCTGTATGGAGCCGGGCGCAATACTGTAGGGCAGTTGCGCGTTGATCTGGCTCGGCGACACGTAGTACAGCGGGAGCGGCGTGACCGTACTCACCCCAACCAGTTCCACTGACGTTCCGCCGAGGGTGGTCGGAAGCGGCAGATCGGAGGCAGTAAACTCACCTGACCCGAGGTTGGTTCCGAAGATTGAAACCAAGGCGCCAGGGGCTGCTGTAGCTGAGTAATCGCCAGCGTTTACAGCTGCACCCACCGTTGGAGCTGTCTGGGCCCAGGACGTGGTACCGAGAGCCGACACTAAGAGCGTTGTGATTAAGAGGCAGCGCATCGTTGTTCTCTCCCTATGGGCGAATCGGACTCAGAGGCGAGATTCCGCCACCTCCGACCGGCGGAGGCGGAACCGGCGGCGGCGTCTGATTATCCGGCGTGTTCCGGAGGCTCTGCAGATAGCCGAGATTCGCTGGCGTTATGGTTGTAGGTGTAGCAGGAATCACAGCAAGACGGCCGCTGGAGAAAGCTGCCTGTCCGTTTGCCGCGGCCAGCGCGCCTTCCGTAAAGACCGAGGGAATCGACGGAAGCCCGAGCGCGGAAAATTCACTGGTTGCGCCGAGCTCCTGGTACTTCAGCGTGCCGGCCTTCAGGCGAACGCGAATGCCCTTCTCGGTCTTCTCAATGAGGGCTTTTGTATGCTTGGCCAGTGTAACGCGGGTACCATCCGCAAGTGTCAGAGAAGCCTCCGAACCGTCAGTCGCGATTTCGTCTCCGACAACAATCGGCCAGTCTGGAACGCCGGCTGCGGAAACCAGGACCCCTCTGACTCGAAATGGACCATTGGAGTTGATATTGCCGGCTACTGAAGACTCTGCGACACCAAGTTGAGCGACCGTAACAAGAACCAGTAAAGTCGCGGCTAAACGCATATATCCTCCTAGTAGTACCACTACTCCTCTCTCGGGTTAATCATAAGCGATGACCAAACGCATCGCAAGGGTAAAAAGTGTTGAAAATACAGGAGTTTTTGTCATACGCGGTATGACACGGCTCCCGTTCATACCGAAGCTGGCAACCGCTCGTGACCAGAGAACGACAGCAGTTTTTGGCGCAGAATTCGCGCGGCGGAGTCGACAAACGGGGCGACAACCGGAGTCTGAGCTTGCGATTCGAAGCTCCGGACAAGGATCAGATAATCCTCGTCGGTGAGGGGAACCTGAATGTGCCAGCCATCCGGACGCTCCTCGTTCGTCAGGTCACTGTAGTGGTTGCCAGCCAGCCGTAAGCAGATTTCGGAAAAGCCGAACTCCCCGGCATAGCTTTTAAGCGTTTCCCAGCACTGTTCGGGGGTGGGAGCCGCTTCGAGTGATTCCTGGAACGCGGACAGAGCAAGCTGCGCGTTCAGGTGATAGCGAAAAGCAGACTGGAAGAGCATGCGCCGGGCAGTCCCAAACTCCACGTAGCCGAGGTGCTGAACACCGACCCAGGCGCCAGCGCAAAAGAGGATTAGGATGATGCCCGCGAAACTATCTCTCGTGGCGACGCTCAGAAGGAGTGAGAGCGCGGCTGCAATCCCGCAAACCCCATAGATGAGCAACGCAACCTGACGAGGCGAGTGCCCGAGAGCAAGCAGGCGGTGGTGGATGTGCTGCCGGTCAGCCCCAAAGATGGGTCGGAACCGGAGGAATCGCCGCACAATGGCGATAAACGTATCGAGCAGTGGAACGGCGAGCGCCATGAGCGGAGCGGTAATCCCGAGCAGCGTCGCGGACTTCTGTGCCCACAGGACACCGTAACAGCCGAGCAGGAAACCGACCGTCAGGCTTCCACAATCCCCCAGAAAGATGGTTGCCGGGTTGAAGTTAAACCGGAGAAAGCCGAGTAGCGCCCCAGCCAAAGGCACGGTGGCGAGCGCAAGCGGGACGTTGCCCTGGAGCAGCGCGGCAATCAGAGTGGTGGTTGTAGCGAAGAGTCCGACCCCGGCGGCCAGGCCGTCAACACCATCAATCAGGTTGAAGGCGTTGGCACAGCCGATGAGCCAAACCACAGTCAACAGGAAACCTAACCACTCGGGGATTGCAATCCCGCCGAGCGACCGCACTTGTACGCCGGCGACTACCGTCAGAACGCTGGCCACAACCTGGCCCAGAAGCTTTTGCCAGGGCCGTAATGTAATTAAGTCATCGAGCAGCCCTGTCAGAAAGACGAGACCTGCTGCCGGAAGCAGCCTCCAGACCAGAGGCAGCGAGCTGGCAACGAGATCCCCCGCGTTCAAAGAAGAAAGAAGCAGAACGGCGTAAGAGACAAGGACGGCCGAAACAATCGCAACGCCACCGACACGAGGCACCGGATGCGAGTGCAGCTTTCGGCTGTGGTCGGGATGATCGACCACGCCGAGGCGGGCGAAGAGGTCTCGCACGAGAGGCGTGAGTACCAGAGCAGCGACAAACGAAACTAGTCCGAGCAAAAGCAGTGAATACATAGCGTTGGCCTTGAAGCAGTTGTGGGGTTTGCCCGACCGCGAAGGTCTTGTCGCTAACAGGGCCTAGGGCTTTATTTCCGGACTCATCGAAGTGCCAAAGCTGGGACGCGCGTCCTCAGATACCACTCAATTGTCTTTTGCAGACCTTCCTCCAGACTGGTCCTGGCTCGGAATCCAAAGAGCTTTTCCGCTCGTGTGGTATCGAGAAGCCGGCGTGGCTGCCCGTTCGGTTTCGAGGTATCCCACACGATTTCGCCCTCATAGTCACAAAGGCGGGCGACCAGATGGACGAGGTCGCGGATCGAAATTTCCCTGCCGCTCCCCAAGTTCACGGGCTCGGCTCCGTCATACTTCTCTGCTGCGAGAAGAATGCCTTCGGCGGCATCCTCGGCATAAAGGAACTCGCGGGTGGGCGAACCATCGCCCCAGCAAACGATGCTCTTCTCGTTCCTCTCCTTGGCCTCCAGGCACTTGTGGATCAGCGCAGGAATTACGTGAGACGTATTGAGGTCGAAGTTATCTCGAGGTCCATACAAGTTGACCGGCATGAGGAAGATCGCATTCATCCCGTACTGCTGCCGGTACGCCTGACACTGTACCAGCAAAGCTTTTTTGGCGATGCCATAGGGAGCGTTGGTCTCCTCGGGGTAACCATCCCAGAGCGACTCCTCCCTGAACGGGACAGGCGCAAACTTCGGATACGAGCAAATCGTCCCCGCTACGATCGTCTTCTCGACGTTATAGCGGCGGGCCTGCTCGATCAGCTCGATGCCCATGATCGCGTTCTCATAGAAGAAGCGCCCCGGATTGTCGCGGTTGGCGCCGATGCCGCCCACCACTGCAGCCAAATGGATGAGAAGGTCAGGGCGGCTGTCGCGAATGAGACGTTCGACAGCGCTGCGATCCGTGAGATCGTAGTCGCGGCGGCGAGGGACGAAGACATTCCGGCAGCCGCGGGCATGAAGAGCTTCTACGACGTGCGAGCCGAGAAAGCCCGCACCGCCGGTTACGGTGATGCGCTTGTTTGCAAGATTCATCGTGATCAATCCGTTGTGAAGATAGGCTGTATTACAGGCTTGCAGCGCCAAGCCGGACTGCTTTCGGGCCGCCGGTCAACTGGCGCTCAACTTCGGCCAGATCCGCTTCGACCATGATGCGAACTAGCTGGTCGAACGTTACTTCGGGCTCCCAACCAAGGATGTGCCGCGCCTTAGTGGCATCAGCCCGGAGGTGATCCACTTCAGCGGGGCGGAAGTACCGCGGATCGATGACGACGTATTCCTTCCAGTCGAGGCCAGCGTGGGCAAACGCAAGTTCGACAAACTCGCGGACGGAGTGGGATTCGCCGGTGCCAATGACATAGTCATCCGGGTTGTCCTGCTGAAGCATGAGCCACATTGCGCGGACATAATCCGGAGCGTACCCCCAGTCGCGACGGGCCTCCAGGTTGCCCAGGTACAGCTTCTCCTGCAGACCATGCTTGATATGCGCCACCGCGCGAGTGATCTTGCGAGTGACGAAGGTCTCTCCGCGCCGAGGTGATTCGTGATTGAACAGAATTCCGCTCGATGCGTGGAGGCCATAGCTTTCGCGGTAGTTGACTGTGATGTGGTGGCCGAACACCTTGGCGCAGGCATACGGGCTGCGCGGGTGAAAGGGCGTAGTCTCACTTTGAGGCGGCGGCGCCGACCCGAACATTTCGCTGGATGACGCCTGGTAGAAGCGGCAGGGTATGCCGGTTCTCCGGATCGTTTCGAGGAGCCGGAGAGCACCGTTGGCGACCACATCCGCCGTGTAGTCGGGGATGTCGAAGCTCACTTTCACATGGCTCTGAGCTCCAAGATTGTAGACTTCATCCGGACGGATGTCATAGATCAGGTTGGCGAGCGATCCTTGATCGGTGAGATCGGCGTAATGCAGAAAAAGCCGTGCTCCCGATTCGTGTACGTCTGCATAAATGTGGTCCACCCGATCCGTGTTGAAGCTCGAGGATCGGCGTTTCAGGCCATGGACTTCGTAGCCCTTACTCAACAGAAGTTCCGCAAGGTAGGAACCATCCTGGCCTGTGATGCCGGTAATCAGTGCTCGTTTCATATTGGGTTAAAGAACTGTCTTTCTGGAACGTGCGAAGCTCCCAAAGTACCGGCCGCGCCTCGAAGGCCTTACCGCCTGGCGGGCGGCCGTCCCGAGACTTTCGCCGCTATGCGGTAGCTCTCGTGTAATCCTTCTTGGCTACAGGTGCAGGCACGCCGAGAACCTCACAAAGCTGCGCCAGCGCAATGGGTTTGTCGTAGTAGCGGACGAGCGCCTCCCGCGCGCGTTCGCCTGCTTCAAAGACCTCGTCACGATGACGGTCCAGATGCTCAATCAAATGACGGAGAGCGTAGGTATCGCCCGGATCGACCTGCCAGCCGCATCGATGCTCGCGTATCAGATCCGCCACCGTGGCATAGCGAGATCCGATGTAAAGAACCGGGCGGCCTGCGGCCATAATGCCGTAGGTCTTACTCGGAACGACCGAACCGCAAGTCTCCAGCTTTTGCGTCACAAGACCGATGTGACACTCAGCAAGCGAAGCCCCGAGTTTGTCCAAGGCAGAGTAACCACGAAACTCGACGTTGGAAATCATCGTCTCGCGGCAGTATTTCTCAAGGGTCTTGCGCTGCGGGCCTCCTCCTGCAAAGATCCAGTGGCAGGGAGTCACACCGAGTACGTTTAGGACCGTCGCGACATCATGCGCCCGTCCTAGATTGCCGGAATAGAGGATCGTCAGAGGACCGTCCGGAAACGGGCGCGGTTTGATCAGCCTGGAATCAGCCCAGTTATGAACAATGTGGATACGGTCCTCGGGAATGCCGCGAGCAATGAGCCTCCGCTTCATGCACGGCCCGAGGACGATGACTGCGTCGGCGTTCCGGAGAGCGTGATCCAGAACCTTTCGCGTGATCCGGGCAAGAATGCCGTTCTTCGATACGACCCCGAGGTCGATCGCAACGTCAGGATAAACGTCCATCTCCCAAGAGATGTGTCGGGCCCCTCGGAACCGCTTCGCCAGATAGCCGATCACGGCCAGCCCGGGCGGTGTCGTCATCGTAAGGACCAGCCGCGGCTGCGAGGTGGAAAGAGTATGGTACGCTGCACCGGCAAGATAAGCCAGATACGACCCAAGCCGCGAAATGATCCCACGGCTGTACGGAAACGCGGGTGTGCGGACGGTTTCAACGTGAATCTCCTCTCCGCGCTCGACGTCAGCATATTCGGATGCCGCGGCAATCACCTTGACCGGTACGTCTCGATCAACCAGCTCCGCTGCGAGGTCGGTAAGGAACTGGCTGGTAGCGGCGGAATCCGGGTAGAAGAACTGATTCAGAAAAAGATTCATCGTGATGGAACCGGCGTCTGGTGGTTGGTCTCGCCGATCACCCTGCGCTTTCGGAAAGTCGCCGGGTTTCCGGCATGAATTTCAAAGGGAGGTACGGCCTTCGTTACCACGGACCCTGCGGACGCAACGGCGAACTCGCCGATTACGACCCCAGGCCCTACGAACGAACGTGCGCCCACCCATGCCCCAGACCGAACGGAGATCGGCAGCACCATCAGTCCAAAGGCAGGATCGGACCAATTATGATTCCCCGTGCAGAAATAGGCTCCCTGGGAAATACAAACGTTGTCTCCGATCGTGATCGGAGCAAGGTTATCCAGCCACACGTCTTCACCGATCCACGTGTGGTCGCCTATTGAAAGCAGCCAGGGATATTTAACCCGCACCCCCGGCCGGAGAACCACGCCTCGGCCCACGCGAGCCCCGAACAGCCTCAGTAAGGCACGTCTGAACGCCGACGAGGGATTCAACGAGTTCCTCAGCAGCGGCATCCCGAAGAAAAACCAAAGTGCAATCATCCACTTTGGCCGTCCCGGGTTGTACCAGGAGTTGTCGTAGGATGCTAGTGAGAACGAACAGTGGCTCACTGAATCACTTCCACGCTCCGGGGCAGGGGCCCGCCCCGGACCCAGTCGTAGACTTCCGAACCGTGTCTGGCGATGACCTTCCAGTTGAACCGTTCATCCACAAGCGCTCGCCCGGTTTGTCCCATTGAGGCGAGCGAATGGGACGGGAGGCTTAGCAGCGAAATCAGGGCATCCGCCAGTTGGTCTTTGTCCGGCTCAATTTGAACTCCAGCCCCTTTCTCCTCGATCTCCGGAAAGTTACACTGCCGTGTAATCACAACCGGACAGCGGGCAGCGAGAGCCTCGAGGACTGCGATACTGAAGCCCTCCGAGTAGGAAGGGAGCACGAAAATGGAAGCCGCGGCGAGCGCGCTCCACTTCATTTCGCCCTTCAGCATCCCCGCCATGGTTACCGAGTTTCCGGCCCCAAGATCGGGGAGCATCGCTTCAACTCTCGAGCGTGTGCCATCAGAGTCCGGGCCGGCGATCACAAGGTGTGAGTCGGAATGCGCCCGGCTTACAGCAGGCCAAGCCTGGCATAGCAGGTCGAGTCCTTTCTTCCGGTGCAGACGGCTGAGAAAGAGAATGATGCGCTTGCCGGCAGCCTCAGGAAAGCGTTCCAGGAACGTATTTGCCGAAGGAGATGCAGGATAGTTGACTCCATTCGGAAGCACGACGATGGGAGAGGCGACACCGAACCTTCGATAGTCTTCCGCCTCTGATCTGGTAAGCGCCCTGAGACATTGCGCCTTTGCCAGGTTTCTGCGCTCAAACAGCAGAGAGTAGATCCGCTTCTTCCACGCCTTTTGCCGCAGCGCCCACGCCTCAAGCATCCCGTGCGCGGAGATAACGTATGGTTTTCGAGCGCGGCGGGCCAGTCCGGAGGCAAGCAAACAATGCTCCGTCCAAAGGCCGTGAACATGCACCGCGTCGGCTTCACGAACATGCTGTTCCAACGACCGCAGGCAGGAGGGGTTCCTCAGCCAGGCAGTCCGGCCGAGAGGGAAGCGCTCGATGCGGAACGGCATCTCCTCCGGCGATGCTTCATCGGGCCGGCAGAAGGCTGCCAGCGATACCGAGTAGCGGCCGAAGACGGACATTGCCTGACAGTAATCGGGAACACTTGAAGCAAGGCCGCCGAAACGAGGATCCAGATTGGGCACCACTTCAAGGACCGTCACAGTGCCCGGGCCAATGTTGCCGGCCCCGCGTGCTAGAGCATTCGTACCTGAGTTCATGAAGTCCGGTAGCGGTAAAGGCCTCGTTCAGTGCGTGAGCCAGCGCTGTGATAGCCCGCTAACAGGCCACAGGATGCTTTTCACAAACCACGGCTGGGCGGTTGGCGTTTCCACGGCGGTCTCAGCCGCCCGGAAAAGCCCCTCTGCAAATCGCGCTGGCGACCACTCGGAGACGATTCTCCTGCTCGCCTCCCCCAGGGGTTCACCAGCTCTCACAGCGAGCTGAACCTTCTCAAGCTTCTCTGCGATGTCTGCAACATCGTAGGGATTGAAGGTCCAGCCGTTCACGCCGTTTTGAACCAGATCCGGTGCGGCGCCGCAGCGATCCGAGACGACGACCGGAAGCCCGGACGCCATTGCTTCGTTAATCACCAACCCCCACTGCTCGCTGATCGAGGGATGAACGAACGCACCGGCAAGCGCGTAGAACGCCGGGAGTTCGTTATAGGAGACGAAACCCGGCAGGTGAACAAACTGCGTGAGATGGCGTTCTCGAATCGCTTGCTCAATCTGAAGCCGCTGAGGGCCGTCGCCTAAGATCACCAACTTCCATCGCGGAGCAGCGCTCTTCTGCCGGTACATGTGGTAGGCCTCGATGAGCCGGATCAGGTTCTTGCGCTCGATAAATCTGGCAGACGCGAGAAAGAAGGGCTCCGAACACTTTGTCAGCGCCCCGGCGCTGCCCGGATTTGCGCGTATGGCATCAACGGCCGTAGAGAAATAGTCGTTATCGACCACGTCGTAGCCCGTGAAGATCCGGTCCATTGGCATTCCCAGCTCAGCGACGTACCGCACATGGACCGTACCGGCAACCAGGGCAGCACCGTAGCAGCGAACAATCCGGCTTTTCAACTGCTCGATCAGGAACCGCCGCTGCTTGTCCTTGGCGCTGCTATCAGACATCAGCACGGCTCCCTTGCGGCGGTCGGCGCACCATCTGAGAGCCGCCATCGCTGACTTATCGATCCAACCTGGCAGGGCAACCACGTCCGGATTGATCTTGTCCAGCCAGGCATACATTTGAGTGCAGAGATAGCCCGGCTCCACATCGGTGTAGTTCATTCCGCGGATCATCGTTTCGATGGTCAATTCCCCGCGGCGCTCAACCTCACGCCAGCCTTGGATCCCGGTGACTCCGGTTCCATCAACAACCTCGAGGCCAATGACGTCCCGATTCATCGACTGCGCTGTCCGCAGTCTGGCTAAGTGGTAATTACTGAAAACTGGGAAAAGGAGAACAATCCTCACGTTCGATAAACACCCTCAGAAGCCGAGGCCTGCATCTCGAAGCGGGTGCCGGCTGCTCCTAGGCGGCAGCCGGCTGACGAACGAAACCGGTTAAGGCCCTTATGAGCTTGGCCCGCGCCTCCCCGCCTTGGTGGCGGATCGAGGCTTGAGCAGACAAGAATCTCTCCCGGTCAGACATAGCCGACACAAGCATGCCGTACAGTATGTCCTCTGAAACTTCCTCAATAGGACATACGTAGTCCCCCAGCCCGAACATGCTCATAATGCCGTGAGTCTTCGGCAGGTAGCCGATTCCTACAAAAGGAACGCCTTGCTGCATGGCAAAGACGCTCGAGTGCATCCTGGACCCCAGGAAGGCCGCTGACGCACCGATGAGGGCCTGCATCACCTCAGGCGGGTAATTTTCTGGCGGCACAACAACAGCCTCCCCCGCCAGATTCTGAACTGCGTTGAGGACTGCGTCGTCCCCAGGCACGCCCGCGGCAGCTTCAACCTGCTTGAGGAGCAGTGTACGGATCCCGTGCGCCGTCCACAGCCGTCTCATCACGCCCGCCAGTGCGCGAATATAGCGTTCTCTGGCCGCCCCAGGATCGACTGACTTCGGGAAGTACCAATCAATTACCGTCGCGGCCAGATAGGAGCCCGGAGTCAGTTCATACTTGCGCAGCTCCTCTTCCGCACGCGCCTGGTCCGACTCGAACCCATAGAGCGCCATATCTACGGCGAGCTCGACCGTTTGTCTTGGGACTCCCAGTCTCTCGACAACCGTCTTCCATGAGTGCTCTTCCCGAACATAGATTCGCTGAACGCGCCGAAGTAGCGAGCCGGTTAGGGCAGCCCACAAATTGGATCGAAAAGGCCCGATGCTTTGTGGCGCCAGCACAACCGGGGCGTTTGTCGACAGCGCCATATGAAGGTGGACCAGATTCGTGATAATGCTGACGTTCGAATCTTCGAGATAGCCTCCAGGGCAGGCCACCACTAAGTCCACTCCACGAAAGCAGGAGCCGAATAAACCTTTCGCATCAGAGGATCCCTTCAGCACCGGCGCAATGGAATAATCCGCAACTGCTTTCGCCAAACCCAGCACGTTCTCTACGCGGCGGCGAATACCAGTGCGCACCGACACGCCAGCCTGTTTGAACCACTTCACTTTCGGGAAGCGGAGAGCCTGCGCATCGGGATCACGGCAGATACCGCGAATTTCCGCACCTGGAAACGCCTCCTCGAGGACGTCAAGAAGGGATTTCAAGAGAATCCAATCGCCCTTGTTCGCGTAGCCAAAAACGTGTGTTACCAGGATCTTCATTGGATCTCGAAGGATCGGGTTCCAGGAACCTGACTCTGTCTTGTGCTTTCCGCCGCGAGGTTGCGGGCGTAAGGTACCCCCGCCGGACCACGCCAGGGTCCGACGGTGCCATGGGGCAGGGGCGCAAACGCGGACATTCTCCGATAAGCCCGCAGCAGCCTGCGGCTTGACTTCGTAGTGGCGAATCGGAGCGCCAAGCAGAATGGCAGGACCGCGTACAAGGTATTCATAATCCCGGCCCATAACCCCATCACGACAAATTGAGCCATCGGAAGAAAGGCCGTGGCAGAAGCGATCCTCAGAGTGTTCGGATCCGGGTAGAGCGATTCAAACCGGCGTCCGGCTGCCCCAAGAAGCATCCAGTAAATCATGGATCCTACAAAGCCCAGATACGCGTATGCTTCTCCCCATCCTGTCAAAGCACAACCTGGATAAGAGGCCGACAAGAGAATCTTTTCGTAGTCCTCCCCCGCCCAGTTCGTGAACAGTTCATGCTTCTCCGGGACAAGGTGCCGCGGCACGAAGCCCCATATCACATGGGCAAGATGGATGGGACCGGGGGGAGAAATGTAGTCTGTCTGAACCTGCTGCACCAGACGGACCGCGCTATCGAATTCGCCGCCTCTCGCACTGAATCTCGACGATGCGCCCATCGACAGCACGCCTTCGATCGCCTCATCGAACGACACGTTCGATGTCAGGATGGACCGTCCCGTATCGCGAAAGAAGGGCAGAACCAGCACGCCGAGGGCTACCAGGGCGACTGCTCCGGCTGCGACAATCTTTCCAGCGGACCAGATCTTTGCCTTCCGCCGAAGGCCGGCCGGGGCACTTGTGAGAAGAGCAGCAAGGGGCAACATGGATCGAATGAGATCCCCCCGGTCGGTAAGCGCGATCGCTCTCAGAACCAGCACCAGCCCCATTGCAAGCGTGACCAGATAGAGGCTTTTGCTTTGCCGGTCGGCCAGCGCCGCGACAGAAAGCACGGCAAACGCCGCGAAGAGAAAATTGGGCAAGTTATAGAGATATGCGGACAGGACCTCGTACTGGTTTACGTTGGCTTTCTGAAATCCCAGAAAGGCAGTCCATCCTCCGAGTGTCTGGACCACGATCACCTGTCCAGCAGCTCCGATCCCAATCAGCCCGGCTGTGACCGCGAGAAGCTTTCTCCTGGAGTACTGGGGGAAAATCCGACGCGCTCGGATTAAGTCGCCCGCGATGAAATAGCCGGCAAGAAACGCAGCAAAGGATATCGCGGAGACGAGAAGGCCCGAAGCGACGGACTCCTCGGTGATTACATCGCTGGGCCTTCGAATCGCATCGACAGCCTGCACGACGGAGATGTAGATAAAGCCGATCGCGATTGGCAGGGTCGTGGTTGTAATGCGCGCAAATCTGTTGCGGCAGGCATAGATCAAGACTCCTGCGAATAACAGTACGTGGGCGATCAGCAGAAAGGAGCTCATGGAGTAGCGATTTCAGCTGGACATGGTCGACAGCCTCTGGCCGTTCTTGACCGTTGGCGGTGGCGACACCTTGTCCTTGGCGGCAGTACGAGATTCAATCGCGGAGCAAACGGCGTAACCAAAGGCGCTTTCCGTGTGGGACCTGGCAATCACTTGCCTTGCACTCTCGTTTGCCGGATCCGGTCCTGAGTTCGACTTCAGCGTCTGAATCGCTGCGATCACCTCGGCAGTGTTATCCGGATTCACCACAACGCCCGTCTTATGCAGCCGCGTCCAGTAGCCGATCAAACCCTCCCTGCAGGCAATCACGCGCCTTCCTGCGGATAACGCCTGGAAGTAGACACCGCTGCTGGTGTAGTGCTGCCGGTACCCCAGCCACACAGCATCGACCGCAGAAAAGATCAGCCCCTCGAGGGTGTCATTCACGTGTCCTCTCAAGGTGATCAAACGGCCCCCATCAATCAGCGCTTTCGCCCTGTCACTGCTGAGGATTGCAGAGGCAGCCGCGTCACCGGCGCCGGCCGCCAGCACGCCAACATCGGCCGTCGCAGGATCATCCAAAGCCTCTAACAGTTGTCGAATTCCTTTCCGCGAAGAGAGCGCGCCGTAGCAGAGGAGCCAGAATCGCGTCGTGTCGAGGTGGAGCCGGAAGCGAGCTTCGCGCTGGTCTACCAGATTTCCAACCGAGCCGAGGTCAGGAATATATTGAACCTTCGCCCGCCCGCGAAACTTCTTCATTCGGAGCCATTCCGGCAGGGTTTCGTCAACGGCCAGCAGCGCAACCAGAGACGGAATCGACAGAAGCCTGCCTAAAGCGAGAGGCCCGCCGATCCTGTGAAGAAACGACACGGGGGTCTCCACGCCCATTGCCGGATGGTGGAACCGCGGACGCAGCCAGAGCGTGGACCAGGGCGCTTCTCCAAACGGAGATCCCATCACGGAAACGGCCATCCCGATGGGATCAACGTCTAATAGGTGAACAACATCCGGTGCGTATGGCTCAACGAGATCCCGGTAGACTCTATTGTGAACCTGCCACGCTCGAAGCTGCGCTGCCGCCAGGTTTCGGGAAGGCGCCGCCAATTCTGATGCAGAGTCTGACGAAACGACTTCGACTAATGGCCCGAGCCGCTGAAGGCTCTGGCCGGATTCGTGCTCTGACGCTTCTTTCGTACGCACCACCCGCACGCGCCAGCCTCTTCGGACTGCCTCTTTGGCCAAAGCCCGAAGGTAGGCATGGTGATGGCCCCCTGGACGGTGTAAGTCAACGACCGCGAGTCTCACGAAAGAGTCTCCTCGCCAGCCAGGACTGCTCCCTGCTTACTGCCCGCGGGCTTCCCCTCGTCGGTTCTGACGAAGAGCGCATCCAGCTGGCATAGCCAGTTGGTGACAGGATCGCGGAATCCACGCTCCACCCAGCTCGGACGAAAACCAGCGGTTTCCAGCAGATTCCATACATCCGGAAGGAGAGCTTGCCCCAGATACATGCGAACCAATGAGAGCTCAACTTCGACGGCGTATACATTCGAGAGGGAGCTGGCCGCACCCATCAGGACTTCCTTCTCAAATCCCTGAGTGTCGATCTTCAGATAGACGCGATCGCCAGGGTTGATCAGCGAAGGAAGGATCGTATCCAGTTTGCGTACTTTGACGAGATGCTTCGCGCAGACTTCGGCCGACGCTACTTTTGTCTGCAGCTGAGGGTCGGGCTCCCGGAAGCTGCTGTTGACGGATTTACGGGTGATGAACATCATCGCTTCTCCGTCAAAGCTGCCCAGCCCCATCTCCAGGCATGTGTGATTCTCAGACGCCATCGCGGCAAGTGTGCAATATGCATCAGGCACGGGCTCGAACGAAATGATCCGGCCCCGATAGCCCCCTGCTCTGAGTTCCCGAGCATATTGCCCGACGTTTGCGCCTACATCGACAACAACGTTAATGCCGAGGGACCGAATTGCCTCCAGTCGCTTCTGTTCAAGAGTATTGACCGCAAGCGTAATCCGGACGCCCAGCCGGCGGGCGGATCGGTCAATCAAGCCAAATAGCCTGGCGCGAGAGCTCGCGGTCATAACTCTTGGATTCATTGCGTCAGAGATGCCAATCGACCGCGAATCATCCGCGGATACAGCCAGCCGGTGGTGACGGCTACAGAAGCGCAAAGCGACAAAAACAGAAAACCGGCGCCTCCGGTAGCTATTGCGGCAGGAGCAACAGCCGCAAAGAACACAGCGCGGCCAAAGGCGCTAAGGGAAGCGGGCCGCAGCGCGCCTAAACCCAGAGCGAACGTAAAATGCACAAAATCCCAGGTCGCGAGCAGGATGTAGAGCCCCGCGGCCCAAGTTACATACGGATCAAGAACAATCGGACGCCGCACCCAAAGCCGAAGAACCGTTTCGCCGAACAGTCCAAACCCGGCCAGGATGGCCACACCGTAGATAAGGACAGCGATCCGCGCGGTACGAAGCGCCTTCACCAGCCACCCGGCGTCACTGCGAGCGCGAGCCTCTGAAACTGCGCCCCAAAGCGGCTGGACTAGACCGACGGTAAAGGAGACGGCCAGGAGCACGAACTGAATACATACGATATAGGCCGGGCTCTCCGACGGCGGGCGCAGGCGCGTCAGGAGGTAGATTGGCCACTGGTAAAGCAGAACGTGTGAAAAAGCGGCAGCGAGATAGATGAGCCCGTCATGAGTGAGCCGTGCAGCCAGCGGCCGGCAGAAGCTCTCGCTGGGATTGGCCAGAAGGTACGGCCGTTTCCGAAAGAGGGATACTGCATTGATGTAGCGGGCAGCCGCAGGAGTCAGTACCATTACCGCGACAAATACAGGCAACGTCGGGTGAAGCCACGCTGCGGCAAACAGGCCGAGAGATAAGAAAATGTTCCACCCCGCACCGATCAGGCTATTAATGTGGGCTTCCTGATAGGCCTGGCGCAAGTTCTCCACCGCTGACATTGGGATGGACGCAAGCGTTGCACTGCAAGCTACCAAAGCAGCAATCCTCAGCTCGCTTTCCCCGACAGCCTGGCTGATAGGACCGAACAATGGTGAGAGATCGCCAAGTACGAGGTAAGGGAGCAGGATCAGCCCGGCGGCGACGGCGAGAACCACCAGCGGCAGAACCGCGGAAACGACTGTTCTCGCCTCGCCTTTCTGATCCCCTTCGGTAACAGCCTTTACAACGGGGTTGACCAGCGCGCCGCCTAGCCCCAGGTTGAGCGAGCCCAGGACGGAAGCTGCCGAAGTGACCGCGGCGTAAGCCGCAAAGCGGTCGCCGTCAAGAGACCGGTACACAATCGGCACCGCAAAAATCTGAGCGACGAAGGTCGCGCCCTTCGAC
>Ga0006571J49611_1012205_pt1 | contig 18444 bp, 16 predicted proteins | sample HigsolmetaAR201R_FD_49611 | JGI IMG/M metagenome (IMG submission 49611) | reverse complement strand
GCCTCCGCTTCCTTAAGCACCCCGATGATTTGTTCTTCTGTGAATCGTCGCCTCTTCATTCGTCTGCTCCCCGATGAGCAGACTCTACTTCATTCCGGGACTAATCTGGGGGAGCAGACCATCGCGTATAAAGCCCATCGACGAACTCTGATTCACTGCTTCGGGCTTAGGAAGCGGCTTGCGTTGGAATGCACCAACACGCTTTCGCCTGCGGCGCCGTACCGCCAGCCCAGCCTTACGGTACAGCCGACAGGTCAACTTGCGATTCACCGCCCAACCTTCGCGTCGCAGCAGAATGTACACACGACGATAACCATAGGGACGACTCACAGCGGGGATCTCACAGATACGCTCTCGCAGGTCAACACGCTGTGGCCGGCAAGATCGATAGTGGTAGAGCGATTGGGAATTCTGCACCAGCCCACATGCACGCGTCACACCGAAGCAGCACTCGCTCATCAGCACCGTGACCACCTCGCGCCTTGCCTGTGGGCTTACCATTCTTGGCCCGGCAGATCCTTTAACGTAGCCTCGTCCAGTTACGGTTCTGCCAGCAGTCGGTTCAGTTTGCTGTTCTCGGCTTCAATTCTCTCAGTCGCCGAGCGTCGGACACCGTCATCCCAGCGTACTCGCCTTCCCGTTGCAGAAGGTCGCTTCCGCCATGTCGGCGATATAGCTATTTGGTCTTCGCTCCGCCTCCGCTTCCTTCAGCACCGCAATGATCTGCTCTGCCCTCAGTGAACCTTTTACCATTCGCTGGCCTGCTCCTTGATGAAGCAGACTCTACTCCCGTTTAGGACTACGTCAGGGTTCAGGTCGGCGCTATTAAAGCTGAACCCGTAGATTGTTCCGCGACCGAGAAGCGATTGTATATCGAACCCTACGCGTCTCGCGGTGACGTAACCAGCCGATAAGCGCCACTGAGGACATCTCGCCACCACCCCTCATTAGCGAGGTACCAGTCTACTGTCCGCTCAAGACCGCTCTCGAAATCGACGCGAGGATGAAAGCCGAGCTCCGATCGAATTTTCTCTGTATTGATTGCGTAGCGCCAGTCGTGCCCTGGCCGATCGTCGACAAAGGTTATCAGCTCGCTAACAGATCGCCCCTTCGATGCAGGACATTTCGGAAAGCGCACCCGAAGCGCGTCATCCTCGGCAAATCGCCGCTCAATGATTTCGCAAAGTCTGCGCACGATATCGATATTGCGCCGCTCATTACAGCCGCCGACATTGTATGTCTCCCCAACACGTCCACGGTGCACGATAGCGTCTATTGCCCGGCAATGATCCTCAACATATAACCAGTCTCGCACGTTCTCACCCTGCCCGTAGACCGGCATCAATCCACCGTCCAGTGCTCGCACGAGCATCAGCGGAATCAGTTTCTCCGGAAAGTGATACGGGCCATAATTGTTTGAGCAATTGCTCGTGGTCACCGGCAAGCCATATGTATGATAATACGCCCGAACCAAATGGTCCGACGCCGCCTTGCTAGCCGAATACGGTGAATTTGGCGCGTACGGTGTCAGTTCGGTAAACGGCGGATCGCCACTCCCGAGTGAACCGTACACTTCGTCGGTAGATACGTGATGAAAGCGTACGTCCGAGCGCATCTTTCCATTGACTGTCCATGCTTCCCTCGCCGCCTTAAGCAAGGCATGCGTACCGAAAACATTTGTGCGAATAAACTCGTCCGGGCCAACTATTGAGCGATCTACGTGTGACTCGGCAGCAAAATGCACAATGCAATCTATGGCTCGTTCTTTGAGTACCCTCGCCACGAGCTCTAAATCGCAGATATCTCCGCGCACAAACGAAAATCGTGGATTGTTCGCTACCGGAGCGAGATTCGCCAAGTTACCAGCATAGGTAAGCGCATCAAGCACAACAACGTCCTGCCCCGGATGCTCACGAAGCCAATAGTGAACAAAATTGGAGCCAATAAACCCCGCACCACCTGTCACCAAGAGACGCTTCAAGCACACAACTCCTTCATGGTTTCACGCAGCGCCACGCGCCAATGCAAACGCTTGAGGCCAAGACGCACCACGGTCTCTGATACGTCCAAGACACTATACGACGGACGGCGCGCCGGCGCCGAATACTGATCCGTTCTTATTGGCACCACGTCCACATGTCTATTGAGCAAGCCAAGCGTGCACGCCTCTTCATAGATCGCCATTGCAAAGTCATACCAGCTCGCCACTCCAGCATCGGTATAGTGGAAGATACCTGAAGCACTTGAATCCAACGCCACCTGCCAAAGCACTGTCGCGAGCGATCTTGCGCTCGTTGGCGTACCCACCTGATCACAGACGACACTAACTCTTTCACGCTCCCTCATGAGCTTTAGCATCGTCAGCAAGAAATTCCGCCCTACGCCAGAATAAACCCAGGCAGTGCGAACGATAACCCATTCCAAACCCTCCGTAGACATCAGCCGGTGCTCGCCGCAGAGCTTGCTTTGACCATACACATTTATAGGTGCAGCAACATCGTCAGGCGCATAAGGGCGGCCACTCTTGCCATCAAACACAAAATCAGTTGAAACATGAATAAGTCGCGCACCTATTGCGCTGCTCGTTCGTCCTAGTATTCCCACAGCCTCCGCATTTACCGAGAACGCCCTTGCGCGATCTGCTTCCGCTTGATCTACCGCTGTATATGCCGCAGCATTAAGAACGACATCCGGTCGTTCTTTATCTAGCCATCGCTCTACTGCTGAAAAATTCAGCAAATCCAACTGGTGACGAGTAAGAGCAACCACCTCGATGTGCCGCGGAGCGCTTCGCACGAGCGCTCGCCCCACCTGTCCCGCCGCACCCGTGATTAACACCTTCATGCGTAGCACTCAGCACGTGTAAATGGACAACCAGCCGAGTCGCGAGCAGACAGCAATGGCTGGACGCCAGAAGGAATGGGCCACTCAATTCCTAACGCAGGGTCGTTCCACAACAATACCCGCTCGCTCGCCGGATGATAGTAGTCTGTACACTTATACAGGAACTCTGCCCTCTCGCTTAATACAAGGAAACCGTGAGCGAAACCAGGCGGTATCCACAACATACGCTTGTTATCTGCAGACAAGCGCTCCCACACCGCTTTCCCGAAAGTGGGGGATGACCGACGCATGTCGACCGCGACGTCGAACACTTCTCCAACAACAACGCGAACCAGCTTCCCCTGCGGTCGCTCAAGCTGATAATGAAGACCCCTCAGCACCCATTGACGTGAGGCACTATGGTTGTCTTGCACGAAATCATGGTCTATGCCACCCTCAGCAAACTTTGAGCGCACCCATGATTCGAGAAAATAACCACGATCGTCCGCGAACACTCGCGGCTCAATGAGAATCACCTCGGGTATAGCTAGCGCCCTGAACAACATTAGATGAACACTCGCTCATCAAGCATGCGAAGCAAGTATTCGCCATACTGCGTCTTTCTAAGGGGTTGAGCAAGTTGCCGCAGCTGATCTGCCGAGATGAAACCTTGTCGATACGCGATCTCTTCTGGGCACGCAACCTTTAATCCCTGACGCGTTTCGATCGCTTGGATGAATGTGGACGCTGCAATAAGCGCCTCATGCGTACCCGTATCAAGCCACGCGAACCCTCGCCCCATAATCTCCACGCGCAGTTGATTTTGACTCAAATACGCGCGATTGAGATCCGTTATCTCGAGCTCCCCTCTCGGGGACGGCTGCAACGTCTGCGCAAGCTCGTATGCTTGCTCATCATAGAAGTAAAGCCCCGTCACTGCATAGCTTGAGCGCGGATTTTTCGGCTTCTCCTCTATCGACGTCACAGCTCCCCGACTATCGAACTCGACGACCCCATAACGCTCTGGATCGTTTACATGGTAGGCAAACACTGTCGCCCCACTACTCCGCCGAACTGCCGACGTGAGTAGCTCGCCCATACCGTGGCCGTAAAAAATATTATCCCCTAGGATCAGCGCGAACCTTGAAGCTCCGTACCGCCGCCCTGCAATTTTGATGGCTTCCGCAATACCGTTTGGCTTTGGCTGCTCCGCGTAGTCAAACGCCATGCCCCACTGCTCGCCAGACCCCAGAAGCATTTGAAATCTCGGCAGATCGTGCGGGGTAGAGATCACCAAGCATTCTCGAATACCCGCCAGCATTAGCACGCTAAGCGGATAATAAATCATAGGTTTGTCGTAGACCGGCAATAGCTGCTTACTCATCGCCAGCGTTAACGGATAGAGGCGCGTGCCCGCCCCTCCTGCCAGTATGATGCCCTTCAATGTACCGCCCATTCTGTTTCGCACCCTCATGAAAGTTGACGCCGACACTGCACCGACGCACTCTTGCACGTATCAGCAGCGCAACTCCTCTCGCAGAATCAACCCATCGCGAATCGCTTTTCAGGATGAGCGACTCAGGATGCAAGCCTCTCTTGCTGAGATAACACCCCGAATCGCGGCAATGTAACGATCAATCACGACCTGCTCGTCGAATTCTCGCTCCATCTTCCGCCTACCGCTACGACCCATTGCCTGCCGTGCCTCGAACGGCAGCGCTAAGAAGCGCCCCATTTGATCCGCAAGATCGTCAGCATCCTTCGGTCTGCACAAGAAGCCATTAAGCCCATCGTCGACCACATCCCTGCACCCCGGCACATTCGTCGTAATGATCGGACGTCCCATCGCCGCTGCCTCAAGCAAACTTCGCGGCGCCCCCTCCCGATAAGACGGCAGCACCACGCAGTCCGCATCGGCGAGATGTGGCCGTACGTCATCAGCGCTTCCGACATACTCAATAAGCCCCTCCGACACCCAATCCTGAACCACTGACGCCGGAACGGCAGTTCGATTCTCCGCCCCAAGGAATCCGAGAAGGCGAAACGTAGCGAATGGATATCGCTGCTTTACACGCCTTGCCGCCGCCACATACTCGCCGACGCCCTTGTCCCAAAGAAGGCGTGCTACCATTAGAAAGACGGTACGATTCCTTTGCTCCAGCGGCCGAAACTCAAACCGCCTTAGATCAACACCAGAGCCGGGCAAGCGATCAGCACGTTCTGCATCTACCAATCCGCATTCTGAAAAAAGCTCTAAATCGTCTCTGTTCTGAAAAAAAACCTTTGCTGAACGAGAGAACGCCACGCGATACAATCGCGAAACGACTCTATTCATCCAGCCACCTCGAATAAATGCTGTTCCTAGACCTGACACGTTGTTGATAACGGGCGTCCCAAGAACATGCGCAGCCAAAGATCCGTAGATATTTGGCTTTACGGTATAGCCAAGAAGACAATCCGGCCTTTCCTTCCTTAGGAGACGCAGAAAATTCAGGAACAGAACCACATCTCTGAACGGATTCGTACCCTTGTTATCCATGCTCAGAGGCTGGTAACGGCACCCTAGAGCTACCAACCGATCTACGTAGTCATCTGGAGGAGCCACTGCAACAACATCAAACCCCGACGCCAGGAGCGCCTGAATTAGCCCCGCCCGGAAGTTCACCAGATTCCAGGTAGTATTCAGCGCTATGAGAATCTTGGGTTTTCGTTTCACGCACACGATATTCCGATCTCCTGGCACTTAACGCACAGGGTTCCAGCCGGATGTATGAAATCTCTTGGAAGTACGGACGGTAATCGTGCTGAATTTCGCTCACGAAGGAATTGTCATGCTATTGATGTGATAACCTTCGTTTCGCGCTGTGCGCCAAGTCCTCTGCGCGTCCAGCCAACACTGAAACATCAGCACATCCCACAGGTGATACTGCCATTGCCTAGCGCCAGATAAGTGCTCCTCCCACCGACTCCTAATCGGCTCGACCGCGAAATACCCCTCCTCCCTAAGGCGCGCGGGAAAGAGCAGCGACTCCGCCCATTCGCGCAGAGGACCTCTCAGCCAAGAGTCTAATGGCACCCCAAAACCGGTCTTTGCTCGCTCTAACAGTTCGCGCGGTACACGCTTGTACAAAATCTTTTTCAGCACGACCTTTCCTCCCGCCTCGTTTAGCTTGAACGATAGCGGCAGCGACCACGCAAACTCCAAGACCCGATGATCTAGCAACGGAGATCGCGCTTCCAAGCCAACCGCCATTGTCGCGCGATCCACTTTGACCAGAATATCGTCCGGCAGGTAAGTTATCGCATCGAGCAGCATCATCCAATCGACAAATCTGTCCTCGCCTTCGGGAACAGGCACGATATCGAGCAGGCTATTCGGCTCTTTCCCACCCAGCACGACATCTTCTGGACATGTCCAGTGGGATACTAAGTGGCGATAGAGATTCTGCGGCTCACGAATAGTAAGCATCCCCGCAAGCTTGTGTAGTCTATCTCCAGCAGCTGAGAACCTTAGACTGCGTGGCAGCAGACGATAGATAACGCGCGCCATGCGATCTAGTTGTGCAGCGGGCACGCCAAGTAATCCTCGTGACATCACCTGCAGCAGCGGATACGGAACCCTCGATGAAATGTGCCGAATCTTGCGCCACCAAAGATAACGATTGTAGCCACAGAATCCTTCGTCACCCCCATCTCCGGATAGCGCGACCGTCACGTGCTGACGCGCCAGCGTCGAGACGAGATACGTCGGAACTTGTGATGAGTCCGAGAACGGCTCGTCATAGATTTGCGGTAGCTCGGGTATTACCGAAAGCGCGTCATCAGGGCTAATGTACAGCTCCGTATGCGCCGTACCCAAGTGCTTCGCTATCTCCTTCGCGTAAACAGCTTCGTTGTAGTTCGAATTGTCGAAGCCTATTGTGAACGTACGAACCGGTGAAGACGCTTGAGCCTGCATCAGCGACACGATGAGACTCGAGTCTACTCCTCCGGACAGAAACGCCCCAAGGGGAACGTCCGCGATCATCCTCACCGATGTGGCATTCTCAAGGAGATGCTCTAACTCCTCAACAGCGTCGTCAAGTGACCCAGCGAAGGGACTTTCTATCGCCTGCAGCTGTATTTCCGCCGCATTCCAGTAACATGCCAACTCCACCTGAACCGGAACGCCCGTGCCCGCACCGATTCGCAATACATGGCCCGGCGGCAACTTCTTGACTTGCTCATATATAGACAACGGTGAAGGCACGTAATTGTGCCTCATGTACGCCGCTAGCGCGGCGCGGTCAATCGTTGGTTCCCAGCCCGGGTAGCAAACCAGAGGGCGCAGTTGGGAAGCAAAAACAAATGCCCCGTTCAGAAAGCCATAGTAGAGAGGCTTCTTGCCGATCCGATCTCGGACTAAGACAAGCTCGCGCTCCTGTCGGTCCCATATTGCAAATGCGAACATGCCAACGAACTTGTCTATACTCCGCGCAATACCCCATTCTTCGAATGCGGCCAACGCTACCTCTGTATCGCTATGACCGCGGAAAACATGTCCCTTTTCTCTCAACGCCGTCCGGAGCTCTTGGAAGTTGTAGATTTCACCGTTAAAGGCCACCACGTACCGCTTGCTAGCTGACGCCATCGGCTGCTTTCCGCAATCCGACAAATCAACTATAGCGAGCCTCCGATGCCCGAGACCCAAGCCCACTTCATGGTCAAAATAGTAACCCTCTCCATCTGGCCCTCGATGCATCAATGCATATGTCATCCTGTGCAGCACCGACACCCGCTGCGCCGGACATGACAAACCCAGGAATCCCGCGATACCGCACATTGTTCGTTAGCTCTTAATTCCCACCGCGCACCAATATGGAGGCGCATCGTTGAAGCGTATGTCCTTCAGCCCAGCATTTTTCATCATTTGCTCGATTTGCGAGCGCGTGAACCGCCTCTCTAGACGAGTACCGAATCTATCGAGCGCATCCGTCCGCATTACGTAGAGCGACTTATCGCGGTAATACGATAAAGGCATCGTGTTCACGTTAAGGCCAAACCGCTCCATAAGCGCAGCTCCTCGAGCAAGAGGCCAGTACACAAGCAGCGCCAATAACTGACTTACTGTATAACGGAGTGGGAACGGCAGCCGACTAACAGCCCATCGAACTGCCTCAGTCAACTTCCAGATCCACGCATACCAAAACGGGCGGTTATCGAACTTGTAGTAGAGATACACGAGAAAGGGCGCACCCTTCTTCAATGTTGTTACGCACGCTCGCAGTCCCGCAGCGGTGTCTGGAATATGGTGCAAGACCCCAAGTGAGTACGCAAAGTCTAAAGACTCTTCTGGAATTGGAAGCGCACCGACACTTGCTTCAAGAAACTCGCAATTGGGGGCATCACGCAAGGTACGCCTGGCGACGGCAAGCGCTTGCGCACTGGCGTCAACACACAGCAACTTACCTACTCTAGGGGCCACTACCGCCGCCCAGCGACCACTGCCGCACCCGAAATCAGCCCCTATTGCACCTGGTGACAGCTGGTCCCATGGAAAGATTCGAAAGTACTCATCAAAAATCGCCTGTCGCTCAACTTGTGCCAGCTGGGTTTGATCGAATCTCGTCCACTCATCCCCAAACCCGCGCGTGACGCTGACGTCAACATTAGCAGTAGGCCGATCATTCATACTGTTTCTCGCTCAAATATCGCCACACCTCTGCATGCCGATGTGCGCATCGATCGAGACTGAACTCGCCTTTGACGCGATCACGCGCCTGCGCACCGAGCAAGTCGTTTAGCTCCACGTCGAACAAGAGGGTCTCGATGCTCGTAATAAGGGCAGCATAGTCGCCCTGCGCTGCCAGGAACCCGTGACGGCCATTTTCAACAAGCTCCGCTATTCCGCCGACATCGAAAGCCACCACAGGAATCCCCATCCCCATAGCTTCCAGCAGGACTGTAGGACAACCTTCAATCTGAGGAGACGGAAGAGCAACCACCCTTACATGTGCCATCAACTCGGTCGGCACCTCTGAGAATCCCTTATATTCCACGATCTCGGACAAACCATGCTCCGAAATCACCTCTTCGAGGCGCAGACCAAGTTCGTTGCGCCCGATTAGCCACAGCCTGAAATCTTTTCTGCGCTGAGCTAACGGGACTAGCGCCCGAAGAAACTCCACGTGCCCCTTGTATGGTGTGATATTCGCCACAATAGCAACGACAGGGAGGCGCAGAACCGCCACCTGCACGGGCTGCCCGACCACCACCCCATTGTGGATCACCCTAATCTTGTCCTCTGGCACACCAGCGATCGCTCTGATATCTAACGCGCCCCGTCTTGAGTTAGCAATGTAGAAGTCCGTAAACCATTTAAGACACCGCTCGGACAATGCGAAACTCTTCGCCAGCATTGAACCTTTCGGGTACGTGCTGCGAATCGCATGAACAACGCGAATACGGGGAAACACGAGGCGCAGCAGTCGAGCGAGAAAGGCCGCACGCAGCCCGACCGCGTACACGATGGTCGGCCGCCAACCACGTACAAACCTCCAGAGCGCCTTTAGTCCAGTAATCTTCGCGCAATCTGACTCGAATATCTCAAAACTTTCGACCTCTAAACCCTCAGATCGCGCCCATGCGGCCCACGTAGAGTTGGCACCCGCCGTCGCCAGTGCGTAATGAACATCCAATGCATTGGACGCAAGCACCATACGCGTTATCGATCGCTCGGCGCCACCGATAAGGCCTGACGAGAAAAGCACCATCACCCTGATCATTGCCTGCACGTGCCATTCGAATGGTCAAGGAGAGCACTTCCCATGCGCATCTCTAAGGGCTGCGCCGAGCTTTGGGGCGAGCCGTTCAATGTCAAAGTTTGCGCAAGCAATTTGACGCGCCGTCTCCCCCATACTCGCCCTAAGCTCGGGACTCGCAATCAGACGCCCGAGCGCATCTATCCATTCCTGTTCATCCGTCGCCGCAAACGCACCTCTACCTAGAGCCAGCACGTCTCGATTCATTCCGACTGGCGACACTACTGAGGGAACGCCACAGGCCATGTATTGAATCATCTTGAAACTACACTTGCCGCGCGCCCACTCTGTGTCGATCAAGGGCATTAGTCCGATGTCGATTCCCTGAATCGATGACACTTCCGTGGCTTCAGACCAGTGCACGAACTCAAACTGCTGCGTCGGCAAACTGGAAAGGCTTGGTTTTCGATCCGAAATAACGCGAACTCGACAATGCGGAAACCGCTGCAGTACGCACGCCAGGGCGTTCTCAACCGAGTAAAGCGCCTCAAAATTACTTGACGTCCCTATCCAGCCAAGCACTATTTCGTCCCTACAAACATCACCGTGTCGCCGCGGCATGTATATTCTTGTGTCTACTCCCGTCGGAATCACACGAACATCGTCATGAAACTGCCGAAACCATGCGGCAAGGTATTCATTGCCACAAACGACCACCTCCACAAGCTTTGCCAACCGCCGCGCTACCGCCCCACCACGGAAAAGGTATATCGCATCATCAACGTCCAACACTCTTGGCGTTCGCGTCAGCGACTCCACCGATATCAAGGTGGAGATAATTTCACGCTGCAACAAGACCGCGTCATACGACCACGTACGAGCTGCATTTGCACATTGTTCGACAAACGTCAGCGTACCCCACGCGAGCCTGGAAATATTCCCGTCAGGTGGATACTTGCCCAACCGACAAGGCAACTCTTCGACGTATAACCCTTGAGCCGCCAGCAGTGGCACATACTGCCTCACTCGAAATCGGGCGCTTGGAACCGATACCCCGCCCGTAAATGCCGCTACCCGCACAGCCCCCCCGGTCTCCTGACACGCCTGAGGAACGCGGGCGCCAGATGGAATACAGCAAAGTACACAAGAAGGGCCTTCAGGTATCCGTTAAGCCCCAGAAGAAACTGTTCACTAAAAAATGACAGCACGCTGGCAGTAGCAAAGGCACCATAGAACACTGTAGACATCGGCGCTCCGAGAAGCGCTTTGCGCCACACCAGCGTGAGAACGTAACCAAGAGCTATTAGTATCGCTGTTGTTCCAAACCAACCAAGATCTTTAAAGTATGAGAAGTATATGGTGTACGTATTGGTATCCATGATTTCCGGCCTATCGGATATCACCGTGTAAACCGCATGCACAGAGGGAACTTCGACCGAAAAACCTAATGATCGGGCGACACTAACGAAAAAACGCCCCACGTGCTGAGTCGACTCGTATGAAATAGGACTCTCAATGACTTCTCCGAATGCCACCAAGCCCCCTACCCAATAGTTGAGAATGATGCTGGCGATCAGCGCCGGCGTGCTCTGACCATCCTGATGAGACCCCGCCAGGTTAATGAGGAACAAAGCCGCCCCGAAAAACACCACAGCCCCGATCCCAGCGGCAATCATCGACGCAAAAGGTATTCGCGCGCTTTTCGTCCAATATGTGAATAGGACGGTCAAAAGCACCACGACACCGCCCTTGCTTCCGGCAAGCGTCGCATAAGTGAGCGCTGCCAGTACGGCCACTATTACTCGCCAACGCCGATTCCATGAGCCGTCTGTCTCGTATACGAGCGCGGGCGCAAGTATCCCTGCCAACACATGCAGGTTCCCGGCTATTGGCCCGAGCAGATTCTCAGTTTCGCCTTCGACAAGTGCGTTTCGCACCGCACTGAACAATAACCCTCCTTCCACATCGCCCGTGATAGCACGCACCTGCGTCCAGTAATATGGTAAGCCGCCTACAACCAGAATCAAAAGCAAGTCCAGCACAAGACGAGCGAACCGCACGTCCTCCACAGCTCTATGAAACGGCTCTGCGCACCATCTACGCCAGCGAGCATGTGCCAGTGCTAAGAAAGATCCGAATGAAAAAGACAGTCCGCCAACGAGAAAAACCAAGGCCGCCTTCTCGCTCACGGGATAAAACATGTCACCCGCCAAAAGAATCGCAAACAGACTAAGCGCCCATGCACCACAGAAAAGCACCGCGGGATAGACCAAACTCCGACTGACCGCATATGCCGCGGTAGCTATCCAGGCAAGAACAAACGCAGCAACAAGCGCCATGACTATCGCTGCCGTATCACGTCCAAAATCTGGATGCCGACACCCGGCAACATCGCTAGCATCAGAAGCCCCTTGCTGCCGCTTTCCGCTAGCATTGCTTGCGCACTTCTGCCCGCGTGCCTAGCATAGCGCACATAATTAACCATCGCGCGCAGCCTCTGAATGAACCCTATGTCCCTCGCCGCCAATTCCAAATAGAACATACTCAGTCCTACTGGACTACTTACTCGCAGCTTTAAGCCGGCTGCACTAAGCCCATCAGCGTAGTAGGTTACAATCCTTAACGGTTCATTCACATACAGCATGTTGTAGCGGGCAGCTATTCGATACCAGACCAACCCTTCCGGCATGAAACGCTCGCCAGCAATCTCTGGAAAAGGAAATTCGCGCAATACTGACGTTCGATGAAACCCCCACTTATCTCCGATTAGCGCACGCCTGCGAAGCATTACGATCGGATTGCTCTCAAGACGATCTGCCGGAAATGGCGCACCGATAATCTCTCCCTCCGGCGTTCTGCAAAGACACGTTACCCCCGAAAACTGCTCTCTTCTTTCCGGAGCGATCGACAGCCAGTGCGCGTACAGTCGCTCCAGAGCGTTCTCCATGCAGATATCATCCGAATCAAGTGGGAGAAAAAACTCCCCAGCAGCTAGCGCGACGGCCCGATTGAAGGCAACATGTTTTCCCTTGTTGCTCTGTCGAAAGAATCTGATTTCAATTCGACCTTCAGCGTGCCATTGTTTCAACAAGTCAGGCGTTTCGTCGGTCGATCCATCGTCGACAACCAACCATTCAAAATCCTTGAGCGTCTGCTTGCACAAGCTTTCGTAGGCACGCGCCAGCAGCGCGCTCCGATTGTAGGTCGGAGTGAATACCGTAAATAGACGCCGAGTATGCACGTCTTCTAGGTCTTGAGTTGTTATTAATTGACCGCCCGGCGCAGCTCGCTCGCTCTAAGCGCTGCAAGGATATCTCGCATCACGAGAAGCGACAGAACAATAAAAATACCGGCCAGGCTCCCACCTATGAGATGCACGATAAGCTTCGGCCGAATGGGATCATCGACATCCGGGGCTTTTGCCGGATCCACAACCCTGAAGACATAGTCATTTCGCACACGAGCAAACGCACTTTCTTTTAGTTGCGCTTCGATCAAGCTGGCGACAGCCTGTTGCACAGCGACCACGTTGGTCGCTTGCGCTTCCTGCGTCAAGAAGGCCACCGCCCTTTCTGCCTCGCTTATTGCACGGCTCTTCATCTGCTCATTGACTTTCTGAACCAGCACATTTGCCCATCGCGCCGCTTCCTCTCCGTCAATCCACTCCAGTGTCACCGTAACCGTGCCAGACTTCTTGTCTTCGTGCACCCGACGCACGGTTCTGTCGAAGAGCCGGTATCCATCCCACAGAGACGGCGGCTTCACACCTGCTTTCCAAGTGGAAGCCTCTTCGTCCCAGAGCTTCCAATAAAGCCTTGGCAATAGATCAAGCTCCTGAATAAGACTTTCCGTGAAGGCACGAGACTTAAGCAAAGCGATCGCTTCAGCGGTCTGATCTGCACCGCCGATCGGAACTCCTGCCAACGCCGCGAGACCTCCAAATTGATCTAACAGCCCCCTCACTCCCGCCGCGCCTTCTGCAGGCACAAGTGTCACTTGCACGCGATATACGGGCGCCTTCACTAGCGCGAGCCCGATCCCGAGCAGGCCTCCGATGAAGAATCCAAGCGCGATAAGCAGCCTTCTCCCCCACAGTAGATCTATGAGATAGCCACCACATCCGTCCCTAGGTGAATATTCGATTGTCATAGTGGATTGCGTCTGCCTCGAACTTTCAGGAACCCCCAAGCCCTAGAATCGCTTCTTATCCAGACCTTGCTGTTACGACAGCACTCTTGGCGGTACGGCCTGCCAACCAGGCAGTACTTAGCGCCTGGAGAAGAAGTGCAAAACAAACCACCGCGCTTACACCCGTAATACCGAGCTCACGCGGCAAAACAGACAGCAATATAAGAACTACGACCAATGTTGCGCAGCTCAAGACAAACAGCTGCCTGGCTTTTCGTTGACTCTGAAGATAGTTGTAAAAGACGGTCATCGCCAGATATGACACAGCCGCGAGTGACCAGATTCGAACGGGGCTAGCGGCTTGAGATGCGATGTCTTCGCCAATCCATGCGGTAAGCAACTCTGGCGCAAATATCCCCAAAGGCGCATAGTAGAAGACACTAACAAGAACCACTGCACCGAGCGATATCTTCACTAATTGAGAAGGATCCTTTTTTTGTGCCGTCTGCCTGATCAATAGGGTGTAGAACGTGCCCGTGACGGCCCAAACAAGAAAGTACGCTTTGGAGCAAAGGTCCGTCGCGATCGAATATGCCGCCAATGCTGTCGGCCCAAATTCCCGCGACACAAATACCTTGTCCACGACCGCTAATCCTATGTTTACGACCGCAGATGCGGCCATCGGCAGACCAAAATGAGCATTTACACGCAAGTCCCTTGCGTGAATCCTCGGTCGCACCCAATCGGGTCCATTCATCAGTCTCGTCACCAGGGACGCATCAACAATCGCCTTTGCCAGAGCCCCCATCGAAATAACGGCAATAGCCGAACGAACTGGCTGCTCCGCGTGCGCTCCGATCAACAACGCCAGTCCCTTCGCCAGATCTAGTATGAATCTTGAGTAGTTGAGCACTGCAATGCGGTTGAATGCTTGAATGACCGCTGCCATCAAGGAACTTGCAACAATGCAAACGAGTGCCCCCGCCAGCAGCGTCATCTCCCCTGCGTAATCTGGCACACCGAACAACAAGGAGGATACAGCGGGACCAGCGGAGACAAGCACAGCACTTGACACAAGAGCTATTACGCTGAATACGGGAATCGCTGAACGAATCGCGGAGATCGCGCGACGGTTGCTGCGGACCAACATCCGGGTAAGCCGGAGGTGCAGGGAATAACTTAAGCCGCCGTCAAGTACGTTCAGATATCCGAAAAAAAGGAGCAACAGGGAAAGAACCCCGTATGCATGTTCGCCAACTCGATTGACGAAGTAGGGAACGGTTATAGCGAAAAGTGCGAGCGCGAACACGCGACATACGATAAACGACACGAAGTTATGCGCGTGTTCACGATGCCGAGAGCGAACGCGCGAGAATAGCTCCTTGAAACGCACGCGACACCGTATGGGATACCCGTCTCAAGCAGTTGCGGTCTCAGACAACCGATACACGCACCCTACTAGAAGGAATTCACGGCTGCCGCAGAAATCGCCAAGTTGTAGATAATAGTGGTCACTGCAGTCCAGAAAGGCAGTGGCCTCATCCGCACCGTATCGAGTGGTACGACAATGGTGTCACCAGGCTCGATCTGAACCCCCCCTTTCCGGAACCATACGCTACTCGTACCCACTTCTACCGAACCATTGGCGCGCACGACATAAATGTGCTTCTCATCGGCTCTGGGAGTGACCCCACCGCTCATCGCGATGTAGTCGTCGCGCGTGAAGGTTGGGTTGTAGAGATGCGATGTCGCGCTTTGAACCTCGCCGATGACCGTGACCTCCTGCATGACGCGAGGCACCAAGAGTCGGTCTCCGTCCTTGAGCACGATGTCTTGCTCGGAACCGGGCCGAGCTGCCATCGCCTGCTCCAAATCGATAACGAGACGCCCGACGGCCTGCGTTGAACGCAGACTGGCAAGCAGGGACTGCCCCACCGCCAAAGCTTCTCCCGCATCCTTTCCTGTCTCCTGGGCCGCCTGCAGTGACAATTGCGCTAGATCGCTTTGCATTCGAGTCGCAAGGATCTCAATCTGTCTGCGCTCGCGCTCTCTGAGTTCACGGCGCGTGAAGACCGCACCTTTAGCAAAGGCGTACTCTGTAAGCCCTCCCGCGCGCTCGAGCACAGAACGCAGGGTTTCCCCTCGTCGGATTGGGTAACGCCCAGGGAAGCGTACCTCTCCGCGAATCTCCACTTCTTCCTGCGAGGCCCAAAGCGGCACTTCCTTGATCACGACATGGTCAAACGACCGCAAAGGCACATTGGCCGATGGATCGCCTTCCAACGCCGCACGCAGGTCGATCTGGATGAGCTCCGCAACGCGAGCATCTTGTTCTCCGATCGTATAGCGAGTTAGCTCAGCCTGCCCGCCGTAGGCCGATTCGCTCAGACCACCACCCGCACGGATGAGATCCGTCAGTCTCATGCCAGGTTCCAAGGGATACTTCCCTGGCACTTTGACGTGGCCCGAGATCGTTACTTCGCGGGTCGGTTCATTCAGCTGAGCATATAAACGCAGTTCGCGCATCAACGGCTCGATGACCCGATCACGCCCCGACTCCAAATCGAAGATGTGAATCCGGTCACGGGGTGCCAGCTCGAAATTCGCCGCTGAACCAGGATTCGCGAACGCGTCTGCCAGACTCGCGGAGAACACGGTCACACGACGGTCGGGCGGCAACTCTCGGCGAACTAGAATGTAATTCAGATCAGCATTTGGCTTGAGCTCATCGAGGCTCGGAATTACATCGAGCAGCCGCATACCCTCTCTGAACTCAAACTCGCCGGGTCGGTATACGTGACCATCTATCGTCACTGCATTTTCGAATACCGGACGGATTGCGGGCACCCGGAGGACATCGCCCGGAAGCAGCTTTGTGGCACCTGCTTGATTCAGGTTTACATTTATGATGACGCGCTGCCGGTTCTCATTCACCCGCTCTAACGTCGCCAGTGTTGGATCCGCCTGCTCGGTCAGCCCACCACCCAATGCAACAAGCTCCGCCGCGGTCGTTTCGTTCTTGAGCTCATAAATCGCTGGGCGCCTGACCTCTCCTACAAGCGATACAGTTCGTCCGACGGGCGGCACGAATATCACGTCGCCAGGCATCAATCTGGCGTCTGCGCTGGTGTCACCTCTCACTAATAGGTCATATAGGTCAAGAGTTGTGACGGTCTTACCGTTCCGCTTGAGCTGAATATTTCTGAGAGAACCGATCTTCTTGACACCGCCGCTTACGAAGAGCGCATTCGTAATCGTCGACAGGCCGCTGACCGTATAGGACCCAGGCGTCTGCGCGTCCCCAAGCACGAAAACGCGGATAGAACGCAGCTCGCCGATACTGATGCTCGCCTGTGTGCCGATCATCTGATCCTGCACACGCTCCTGGAGCTCTTCGCGAACCTCCGTGAATCGGCGTGCCGCCACCGAAATCGGACCTAGCTCAGGAAAATTGATCTGCCCATCGCGGCCCACCACGAGCGAATATCGTCCCTTCCGGTTGCCGACCAGATGCACTTCGATCGTGTCTCCAGGACCCACAACGTAGTCTGCCGGGACAGGAATGTCCGTCGCTGGCGCAAAGGTCGTCGGAACTCCCTCGAATAAGTCATAGCCGAAAGGCTTGAGCGCCTCAGTCCCGATGGGACGTAACGGCAAGTGGGTGACGGTCACGATGAAATCACGGAGGCTCTCATCAGCGCTGAGCCGCTGCGTAGCCTGCTCCACCGTCAACCCGGCGAGTGGAATCGGACCAAGTTCTGGTACGTTGAGAATTCCCCACTTATCGAGTTTATAGGGGTTGCGGCGATGTATCCGATCACGAACGTCCTCCAATCGACGACGCATCTCGTCTGAGCGCTCAATGCGCTCGCGCTCAGTCGTTAACGGGCCCCCAGAGGATTGCTCCCCCGCCTCGGCGCGAGCCGGAGCCACGCCCGGCGGCCGGTCACCGCGAAACGTTTCATTTTCGACCTGATCCTGGAATTCCTTGATCTCAAGATGAATCAGAACAGTGTCGTCCCCTTTTAGGCGGGCGGGCGCGGCGCGAGGGACACGGCGGACGGAATTCGCTTCGACGATATCCTCGTTGTCGACTTCGGTGTCTCGATCCACCCGCGGCAATACGGTCCGTGGGAAATCAAGGCGACGATCGCGACGCACAGCACTCCCAAGACCATCTTGCCCCCCCATAGCCTCCAACACAGCGCGTTGCTGCTCGGGCGTGAGATTCCGAAAAGCCTCTAATTGCTCAGTAGTTTGTGCGGATGCCACTGGGGTTATGCCGATCGAGATGATCAGCGCCAGCATACCCAGCGCTCGTTTGAGCGAACCTCGAGAGTTACAAGATATCAACATCAGGGTTGCGCTTCTTTGACGTATTGATCCCCGCGATAGGGCGCGAAGTTTACACAGAGCACGACACCGATGCGATCTCGGTAGCGCCGCCTGCGATGCCCCAATGGCGGAGTCACTTCCTCCGCCAAGGGGCCGCAAGGTCTTATTCATCAAGAACGCCACTTCGCCACGAACTGCAGGAGCCCGTCGAGCATCGGATCGACGCTTTGAGATGCGGGATCCTGCACAGCCGGCGCCAGCGAGCTCGCGAGCTTTTTTCCTAGCTCAACGCCCCACTGATCGAAAGCGTTGATACCCCAGATCACGCTTTGGACGAACACCTTGTGCTCGTACAGCGCGATCAGTCGCCCCAAGGTCTTCGGGCCCAGACGCGAGAACAAGATGATCGTGCTCGGCC
>Ga0006571J49611_1016611_pt1 | contig 26666 bp, 23 predicted proteins | sample HigsolmetaAR201R_FD_49611 | JGI IMG/M metagenome (IMG submission 49611) | reverse complement strand
CGTGGCTATCGCAGCCATGGCTTTGTTAGTAACGACCATCGGTGTTGCGAGCGGGAGCTGATAGTCCACCTGCTCAGGTTCCTTTTCTCTTCGATCTTCGGACTTAATCCCAAGAACTTAACGAGGTAAATTAATGACCGCTCGACGTGGGTTCGCACGGGCTCTGCGGCCCGGAAACAAGACTAGGCAAAATGTACTGGTTCGCATCTTATTCATTGTTCAGTGCTTACTGGGAATTATTCTGCCTGCAGTCGCTCAAGACATTCCCAAATCCGGCTTGCGGCTTTGGCTGCGATCAGATAGGGGCGTGACGGTAGACAGCAGCAGCTTTCGTTGGGCAGATCAGTCAGGCAATAACGCGCATGCGACTCAATCAAGCGCGAGCAGCCGTCCGACCGTGGTTGCAAATGCCGTGAACGGTCTGCCTGCTGTCCGATTCGATGGAGTCGACGACCATTTGATGTTCACGTCGAACATCGACGGGCTTTCGGCTCTGACCATGATTCTGGTTTCGTCAAGCGCCCAGAACCCCACCGACAACTTGGCCGGTGTTGAGAATGCGCCGCTGATGTGGGGGGAATACTCATCGTGGGGTAGCGTCTATCTTTCGCCCTACCAGAGCAGTGTCCACTTCCGGTTTGGCACCGGTGAGGCGAACAACTGGCAGGTCTATAAGCGGCCCCAGTCCATCGGCACGAATTACTCTCTTTCAACTGCGATCAAGGACGGAACGTTGGAGCGGCTGTTTGTACAGGGTCAGGAGGTATACCGGCGGAATGCGCCAAATGCGAAGTTGAAAGGCATCAGTTCGGCGGGGAGGGTTGGCCGCGGCAATAAATACTTTGCCGGCAGTGTCGCCGAGGTGCTGGTGTACGCCCGGGCGCTCTCCGACAGTGAGCGTGCGGCGGTTGAGGCGTACCTGATGAGCAAGTACTTCGGAAGCAGCCCTGCGCCCACTCCAGACAATAAGGCCCCTGTCGTCAACGCAGGCCCCGACCTTACCATTGCTGTTTCCGCCACGGCAGAACTTCGCGGATCGGTGACGGATGATGGCAAGCCTTCAAACAAGTTGACGATCGCGTGGAGCAAGGTGAGCGGTCCTGGTAACGTGACGTTCGCCAACGCGTCGTCTCCAACCACGACGGCCCAGTTCTCTGCTGCCGGTAGCTACGTGCTGCGGCTGACGGCCAGCGACGGAGCTCTTTCCGCGAGCGACGATGTTTCGGTTACGGTGACCACCGCTACAGGAGGAGGAAGCCAGCCGACGCCGTCCGGAGTTGCCATCTACCCTGGCACAAATATCCAGAGTGTGGTGGACCGCCATCCGGAAGGCACTCGGTTCATCATCAAGGCCGGTGTCCACAGGATGCAGACGGTGGTCCCGAAGAACCGCCAGATCTTCACAGGAGAACCGGGAGCGATCATGACTGGCGCCAAGGTGCTGACCAACTGGCATCGGGAAGGTTCCCTCTGGTACGTGGACGGACAGACGCAGCAGGGCGCGTTGAGCAATGGTGAATGCGAACCCGCGTATCCACGCTGCCGTTACACTGAAGACCTGTACTACGATGGGAAGCCCTTGCGCCACGTAGCAAGCAAGGGAGAGGTTGGCCCGGGTAAGTGGTTCTTTGACTACAACGCGGATCGCATTTATATGGCAGATGATCCGAACGGCCATCTCGTTGAGACGAGCGTTACTCGCTTCGCCTTCCGGGGCTTTGCGACGGACGTAATCATCGAGGGACTGACCGTCGAAAAGTATGCCTCCCCGGCTCAGCAGGGAGCCATCGGAGGCGAGCAGAATCCTCCGGCAGGCTGGATTGTTCGGAATAACACGGTTCGCTGGAATCACGGGCTTGGCATCAAGATCGGCACCCGTGGCAAGGTTCTCAACAATCTCGTTGTCTACAACGGGCAAATGGGAATCAACATCGGCGAAGGTGAAGATCAGCTCGTGGAAGGCAATGAAATTGCCTACAGCAATTGGGCAGGATACATGATGGGATGGGAAGCAGGCGGAGCGAAATTCGCCAACACTATCCGTCTCGTTGTCCGTAACAATTACTCACACGATAACTACGGAGGAGGTTTGTGGACTGATATTAATAACATCCACACACTCTATGAAGGGAACCGCGTAATCAGAAACGCCGGAGCAGGACTGGCGCACGAGATCAGCTACGACGCCATCATCCGGAACAACATCTGCGAGGAGAACGGCTACGGTGCGAACTCCTGGCTGTGGGGAGCCCAAATTCAGATCCAGGATTCGCAGAATACGCAGGTGTACGGAAACAAGGTGGTAGTGGCGGCCAGCGGTGGCAATGGCATCGCGCTGATCCAGCAGAATCGCGGCACCGGCAGGTACGGTCCCTATGTCACCGCGAACAACCACGTCTACAACAATGAGATCACCTATCGAGGTAACAAGGGTGGCTCAGGCGCGGTTGCCGATCACAACAACCAGGCGTTCTTCAATAGTGGGAACAAATTCGAGAAGAACAAGTACCACACGCCCAACCTGAACAATCGGCACTGGGCATGGTTCGACGGCTGGTGGACCTGGAACGAAATCCAATCCAAGGGGGTAGACATCGGCAGCACCGCTGATACGAACGTGAAGTAAGTCCATTCGGGCAGAAGTGGGATCTTCTCACTTCTGCCCTTCCTCCTGATTCGTTAGGATTGCGTAGTCACGATGAGATAGAGCCCATCCCGCGACGTCCTGCCCTTGCGACTGAAAGCCAATCCAGTTCCGCACGCCGCGCCACTCCCATTTGTTCATGTCGGTTCGCGGGACCCGGTACCCGTTGTTATTGAAGCGGTTGTTGCCGGAGTACAAGGTTTCGTGATCAAAGTCGGCTGCCGCGCCGGTTGTTCCCGCGTTGCCCTTAAAGACCACCTCATTGTGATGCACCCAGTTGTTCACGGTGATGTAGGGGCCATAGCGTCCCGATCCCCGGCGCTGGTAGACAAGAAAGATTCCGTCGCCATAATCCTCGTTCACCTCGACATAGTTGTCATGCACTTCCACATTCTGTGAATTTTGAACGAGGATTTGAGAACCCCAGACCCAGGCATCTCCTCCGCGCCCATTGCCCCGCAAATAGTTGTGGCGAATGACGGCATCGTAGCTGATCTCATGCTGGATGCCGGGTCCCCAGTTATCCACTACATGGTTGAACTCATAAATCGTATTGATGTTGTCGATATCCGTCCAAAGTCCCGTTCCCCGATTGTTGTGAACGTAGTTCCGCCGGACGACGAGGCGATTCGTTTTTACGAACTTCGCGCCGCCCGCCTCCCACTCGGCCGCATACCCTGCGTAGTTGTTCCAGGCAATTTCGTTGTCTTCGACCACGACGTCGTTGCCGATATCCCCAATGCCCATCTGCCCGTTTCCAACGACGTAATTCCGCCCGATGTACATCCCGTCCGCGATGCGGATGCCGCAGCCATGGTTCCACCGGATCGCGTTTCCCTCGATGCGCCAGCCCGTGCCGACTTCGTTTCCGACCCGGGGATGGATGGCTCCGTACTGGGCCGGGGAGGCATACTTTTCAATGATCAAGCCGCGAATAGTCACGTCGCGTGCGGTACCCAAAAACGCGTGGCGCGTGACGCTGGTTTCGACGCGTTTCCCGGTCGGGTCATCCGCCAGATAGATTTTGTGGTTATCGTAGTCAAAAAACCACCGGCCTGGGGCAAGCTGGGACCGGCTGCGGACGTGGATTAGAGGGACATCGTCAATAAACAGGTCCTCGGGATAACGGCACCCCGGAGAGGAGGGATGGCACTGTCCATGAACTTGGCCGCGTTGGTACTGCCCGGTCGCAACCCAGAAATTACCCTCGCGATCGAAGGTAGTGAGCAAAGCCGCGCCGCTTAAGATCGCGCCCTGTTCGCCCTCGAATATCTGTCCATGCTTTGGCCGGATCTGCTGCAATCGATGAACACCAGCCTTCAGAAGAAACCGGGCTCCTTCGGGCGCGTTATTGACAGCATCCTGAATGGACTCACCCGGATGAATCACGATCGGCTCCGAATCTGGGACCGCGGTGGCGGTCACAAACAAGAAGAAACAGAGAGGGCGGAAGTACTTGGACGGTACCATTGCATAGCTCCAAACAAATTGCTCAGCGCATTCGGCTGGCGAGTATCCGTTTCAATTCACCAATCGTCTCGAGGCGGGCCAGTTCATCTCCGGTGAAACGGATTCCGAAGGTTTGCTCGATTCCAAACATAAGGTTGACATGCGCAACCGAGTCCCATCCCGGAATGTCCGGTGGGGACATGTCATCTCGCAACTGAAGCTGATCGTTATTGAAGATGGTTTGGAACACGCCTTCAAGCTGGTCGTGCAAGTCTGCCATCGTTTATCTCCTCAGGCAAAGCATCGAAGGACGCGACACGCTGGATGAAGCTGCGCTGCGGCAGAGACTCGTCATCGAGTGAGCGCTCCCAGGTCGTCGTCCCATTCGTCTCCTCGATGAGACGGAAGCCGAGGTCGGAGAAGAGGTCCCTGACGAGCCCGTTCTTCTCCGTGGGAATGTACAGGCCGCGGATCGACCGGCAACCCCGCTCCCGGCCCTTTTCGCACAAGTACCGCAGCATCTCGAATTCGAGCGTGCGACCGATCACCCTGCAGCTCATCAGCCAGGTATCAATCGAAAGCGTTTCGCCATGCACGAACGCGATGAGAAGCGCAACCAGGCCGTGGTCTGTGAAGCAATCCCTCAAGCGAGCGGTGAAGTGAACGCAGGACGGGTCTTTGAGGAACTCACTCACAGTTCCCAAGGAGTGGCGACGGGTGGTGAGGTTGAACTGGTTCGTCTTGCCGAGCAGTTGAACGACCCTGAGCAACTGTTCGGGAGAGATAGGCTCAATAATTGCCTGCATCTTCAGGCTGCTGTAGAAATCCGCCAAGGATCCGGCGGATGCTCTGGCCTCGTCGGCCTTGGCGCGTGCTGCATACTGTTCAGCCCGGCGTCTGTCTTCCTCGGTGAGAACGGCCGTTTCGAACAGTAAGGTCCGATTGAGGGCACGGACATAGAGTGCCGGGTCGTCGGGCAAGGCCGGCGTCTCGACAGCGGGAAGAGCTCGCCGCATGGCGAGCCGCTCCGCCGGGTTGTCATCGAGAAACACGAAAGAATCCAGGCCGAGATTCAAGGTCCGTGAGATTGAGATCAGATTCTCCGGCTTTGGGCGCCAGTTTGCGACGAAAGCCGCGAAATCATCGAGCCGCAGAAGCATCCGCGGATGCTTTTCAAAGGGTGCCTTCGCGGCAGCCTCATCGTTCTTGGAGCAGACTGCGAGAACGATTCCCTTGCTCTTCAGTGCTCGCAGATATTCCTGAAACGCGAGATAGGCTTCGCCCTTCGGTCCGTCGCCGATCTGCAAACCGGAAACGCCGTCCTCTCCGACGGTCCCTCCCCACAGGGTGTTGTCCAGGTCGAGGACGAGACACTTTCGCGAGAGTCCGAGACGGGCTGCAAGCAGGGCGGCTGTGTGCCTCGCCAGCAGTGGAAGGGCATCCAGCGCAACGGCCTGCCGTGAGAGGAGCCAGTAGCGAGGATCAAACCAGCGCTCCTTCCCGAACGTTCCCGCGATCCGGTCACAATCGAGGACCAAGACATTCTCGCCCGCCTCCTCGGCAAGACGCCGGTTTAGTTCCTGTAGCATGCGATACCGGGATCCGGCAAGGCGGGATCCCAGGTGTCCCAGCGCGTCTTCCGGGCTTAGCGCAAAGTTGTGCTGAATGATCGTCGCTGTCGAGTTCTCTTCGGCATGCTGCCAGAGCGACCTCCACCGTGCCATTTCCTTTTCGACGGCTTCGAGCGGCTGCGCGCAATGATTGGGTAAGTTCGTCTCACGCTCATCGACAGCAAGGAGGAGGAAGTCCGGCTTGAAGGCATACGTAACGCTTGACGGGTTCAAAACCTCCTGCTGGTACTGTCCGAACGGGCCTTCGTGAATCTCTAGCGCGATGCCCTGGCGTAAGGCAGCAATCTGAAGCAGGGGCACGAACTGAACCGTTGTGTAACTGCTCAGTACGGCGAGGCGAGCCGACCGGCGCGCTTTCAGGCTGGCGGCCGGGACATTCTTAAGCAGGCTCGCGCACGCCAGCCATACTGCAAACTCTTCCCCGGCATCGACAGCGGACAAAGCCCAGTGGACCATCGCATCCGTGTCCCCTAGCCGTTGATAGCAGCGGGCGATCTTGAGACAGAGGGCTCCGGGCGGATGCTCATAAGCATCAGCCGCGGATAAGCAGACCTCCAACGCTCCACGGCAGTCATTCGCGGACAGGAGCTGGTTCGCTTGATGGAGCGCGGACTGAACCGATGCAGACTGTACAAAGTGAGCGTTCATGTTCTGCCTTGCCCGTCCGGCGCAGCTCGCATCGGTTGCCAGGACTCGTAGCTGCCAGATGTTGCCGAAACTTCAACAGGAGTGGGCGTGCCTTGAGGAGGGAGGATTCGCGCCGGCTCACTTACAGCCATTCCTCCCGCAGGCACATTTCGCAATACCAGTGCCTGCGGACCGATCCGGGCGCAGTCGCCGATTCTGATCTTGCCAAGGATTGTGGCGCCGCAACCCACTTCCACCCCGTTTCCGAGGATGGGGGCGTCGGTCCAGGGACCTGCGCCTGTGGCGCCAATTGTTACGTTGTGCCGGATCAGGCAGTCGTCGCCAATCTGAGCGCATGGATGTATGACAATGCCTCCCTGATGCGCGATGCGGAAGCGACGGCCGATCCGGGCGCGATATGAGATTTCAATCCCGTAAATATTGCGTACCCAGAGGTACATCACGGCATAAAAGGGAAGAAGCAGGAGACGAACCACACGGGGCAACCCCAGGATCCAGACGCCGAAACGATACGCGGCGATCGCCTGAAAGCCGCATCGCGTGATATCACGTCCGTTCGCATCGAAGTCTTCCAGGATCCTTTCATACAAGCCCTGGAACGAATACTCACGGTCTCTTTTGGAGAAACTCACCTCGGGAAATTACCCTTCTGGCTGCGCCGTTACGACAGAGGCAGAGCCAAAACGAATCAATGAGGAAACAATGAAAGCGCGGTGACAGCCAGCCCTCGAGACAGAGCTGACGATCGCCGCACAAGAGAACAGTGCTATGACGCCGCGAGGCCGGGGCGCGTTACACCATGCATGCACCAGCCGCTCCATTTCTATCCCTCCACTCGCCGTACAAGTCCGGCCTGTTCGAGGCGTAATGCCGCTTCATGAATGAGCTGGAAAGGAAGCTGCGCACGCTCCGCAATGTCAAGAAGGCTTTCAGATCCATCTGACATGTTCAGCACCCACAAACTCGCCAGATTTTCGTCTCCGATGCCAGCCCCGCCAGTAGGACGGTATAGCCCCCGCTTGCCGAGCTGGGGCTCGCAGTAGGGGTTCAGGTTCACCAGAACCCGATTCCGCTCAAGCAGATTGATGAGGGAAATGCAAAACCGCAGCGTATCTTCGAGGCACTCGGGGCGGACGAAGTCGAGGTTGTCCGCGGAGGTATGGTATTCAGGGAAACAACCATGCTGCGTGCGCATCAGGCAGCCGACCGGCAAATTGAACCCAGGAGAGCAGTACTGCCGTTCATCATATCCCCAGGGCGAAAAATCAATGACGGATGAACCCTCCCGGTCGCGCAGCAGGTGAGCAACTGCCTGGTCGATGCACGCGTCGCCCCGCCGGCTTCTCTTATACGTAATCGGCCCGCTGTCGCCAACGCACGTTAAGACTAAGCCGTGGCGGATCCGCGGAACCACATCCTGGTTGAAATAGAGCCAGGTGATCGATCCGATGGTCCCGGGGATGAAGAGGAAGCGGTAAGAGTACCGGAGATTGGAGCGAGCCAGCAATTCCGCCAGTTGTGTCGCCACGGCAATGCCCGAAAGATTGTCGTTACACAGCGACGGGTGGCACACATGGCAGGAAATCAGAAATTCGTCACTCGTGGCGCCGGGAACGAATGCTTCACCATAAGTCAGGTATCCGGGTTTGAGAGAAGCATCGATGTACACTTCGTACTCGCCCTCCTTTAGCGCAAGGAGTTGCTCGTGCGAGAGGCAAAATCCCCAGTTTTCGGCGTAATAGGACGTGCGGTACGGGATCCAGGCGGGATGCTCCGGCAGGGTGAACAGATGTGCCCGCAGTTGGGAGAGCGGCATCTTCTGGTGGATCGGAATGCTGTAGTTCAGCACGTGAAGGTTGGACTTCTTGAAGTCAATCACTTTCTCGCCGGCTGCATTCTTCACCCACGCGTCCCGGATGTTCCATTCCCTGGGAACCGACCAGTCGAACACCTGCGTGCCGCTAGGGACTTCATGAATCTGGAGAGGGATTCTTTCGCGAATGCGCGCGAGCGTCTGCCGAACGCCGTCGCCCGTAATACTTCGGCAAATTGGATACAGATCGGCAATGAACTGGTGCATCGAGGCGCCAGTCCTTCCGGGCTCGATGAAGAGCCTTACGGGATCCGGTCGGATGGGGACAGGCTTCATTTTCGCAATGGTCTCAATGCAAGATCCGTAAGTTCACCTCTACACGGCAGTGCAAGCGAGTAGAGAATCGATGCAGCAACGTCAGAAGGCTGTAGGAATCGTTCCGGGCAGCGCTGTTTATCTGCTTCGTGCATCGGTGTGGCTGTCTTGCCCGGAAAGATGCTAATGACGCGAATGCCGTCGGCGTTCACTTCCTGCCGCAAGCTGTCAGCGAGAGCCCTGAGTCCATACTTCGTCGCTGAGTAGAGACCGGCTCCAGACTTGGCAGTCAAACCAACTGAGGAGTTTACAAAGACCACCTGGCCGGGCCGAACCCTGAGCAAGGGCAGCAGTGCTTTCGTCAGTAGAAACGGAGCCCGAAGGTTGACTTTATAGAGCATGTCAAGATCCTCTGCGGTGGCCTGCTCCAGCGGTCCCACCCTCAGCACTCCCGCAGCGTGGACCAGGATATCGACCTGACTCAAGCTGGAGCGCAGTGTCTTGCCGAGCCTCTCAATCTGATCTACGTCGGACAGGTCCACACAACTGCTTCCAGGGCCATCGGTGAGGCGGCGTCCGACAAGCCACACTTTCGCGCCTGCGCGTTTGAGGGCCAGCGCCACCGCCTGCCCGATCCCGCTCGTGGCTCCCGTGACGACGGCTGTTTGATCATGGAAAACGTCTTCATCCAGTCCGCACGCTTGCAGCCAGCTCATGGATGCGCCTGCTTTAGAGAGGGAGTGACCTGGAAGTCGGGAAAATTCCGGTCGCGCTCCGAAATGACAGTCACCGGGAGCGGCCAGCGGATGTTGTGGACCGGATCATTCCAACGGACACCGCGCGCCAGTTCCGGAGCGTAGGCAGCGGAAATGTAATACTCCACCTCTGCCTGGTCTGTGAGCGTCTGATACCCGTGAGCGCACCCCTTGGGTACGTACATTATCAAACGGTTTTCGGAGTTGAGAACGAAGCCCGCGTGCTGAAGGAACGTGGGGGAGTCAGGGCGAATATCAAGCACTACGTCATAGATCGCTCCCCGAATGCAGCGGACGAGCTTCACCTCCTCGTTGGGGGCTAGCTGATAATGCAGGCCGCGCAGCGTCCCTTCTCGATGATTGAAGGCAACGCTGCACTGACTCAGAGCAGGGTCGAGGCCAAGCTGCTCAAACTCCTCCCGGCACCAGGTCCGCATAAAGTACCCGCGCTCATCGATGTGAGGCGAAGGTTCAACGATAAATGCTCCTTGAACGGGCAGCTTCCGGAGATTCATGACAGTACCACAGCTTGTCGAAGGTTCACCCAGCGGAGCGATGAATCGAGGAGGCCGCCGGACATCAGGGCCCGGATCTGCTTGAGGCGCTGGTAGCGAGGGCCGTCGACATCCTCGTACGGAAAGCCCTCCCGAGTAAAGGCCCGATACAACTGGTGCGCCCCGCTCTCGACCGTCCATTCGGTTTTGAAGTTAGGGAGCGTCCGATGGATCTTGCTGAAGTCGACGCGGTAGCATCGGAGGTCGCCTGTGGCTCCGGGTGCATACTCGATCCTCGACCCCGGAACGATCCGGTTGACGATTTCGGCCACCTGCCAGATCTGATAGTTCTCGTCGTTGGACCCCACATTGAAGCTCTGGTTGTGAATCAGGCTGCGAGGCGCCTCGAGCGCTGCCAGGATCGACCGGCCGACATCCTCAACGTGAACAAGCGGTCTCCACGGTGTGCCGTCGCTCTTCAGGTAGATGACGCCGGTGGCGCAGGCGCTGGCGACGAGGTGGTTGACCACGAGATCGAGACGCAGCCGGGGGGATAGTCCGTACACCGTGGCATTGCGCAGGAACACGGGCGAAAAGGAATCGTCCGCGAGACGGCTTACTTCCTGCTCTGTAAGCACCTTTGACTTCGCGTACGCCGTCAGCGGCTGAAACTCCGCTTCCTCCGTGACCATGTCCTCGCCGCTCGCTCCATACAGGCTGCAAGAGGAAGCGTACAGGAACAGCGGGACCCCCGCTTCCTTCGCCAGCCTCGCGAGGCGTACGCTCGCCGCGTAATTGATATCCATCGTGAGCTCGGGGTTCAGGTCGCCCAGCGGATCGTTGCAAAGTGCGGCCAGATGGACGATTGCGTCGAATCCTTCGAGATCCGATGCCTGGACGTCCCGTAGATCGCAATCCAGTTGAGGCACTCGCGGGGGCGCCTCTCCAAAGGTGCAGTGCTCGAAAAGGCCCGTATCGAGGCCTACAATTTCATGCCCGGCGGCGGCAATCATCGGCGTGATCACCGAGCCAATGTATCCTTTGTTTCCGGTAATCAGAACTCGCATGACTCCTCCAGCAGAAGCAACGTCAACTGCACACGGTCGCAGCCACGGTGTCCTCAATCGAATCCAGAATTCGCGGCTTCGGGATAGGAACGATGAACTTGCCGCCTCGCCGCCGATAGTCCGCCTGCTGGCTGATAATCTCCCGAGAGACGTTCCAGGGGAGGATCAGGACATAATCAGGCATCTCCCGCTCGAGCGCCTCTGGCGCATAGATGGGAATCCGGGATCCCGGCAGCAGAAGATTTTGTTTGTAGGGGCTCCGATCCACCGTGAACTGGATGAGATCGGTGCCGATCTGGCAGTAGTTGAGCAGCGTGTTCCCCTTGGCCGGAGCGCCATAGGCTGCCACCCGCTTTCGTTCCCGCTTCAGGCCGCACAGAAGCTCCAAGAGGTCGCTTCGGAGGTTCGCCACCTGCTCGCTGAACGAGGCCCATCGATCCGGACCGGTGAGCCCTTCCAGCCGCTCCTCTTCCAGCACCGCTTCCACGCTGGGATGAACGGGACGGTACGGCCGCGGCTGCAGAAAGACTCTCAAAGAGCCTCCGTGCACCGGCTGGCGTTCGACGTCGAAAATTTCGAGCCCTGCGCGGTTTGCGAGAATCTGAACTGCTGACAGGGAATAGTAAAAGACGTGCTCGTGGTAAATTGTGTCGAACTCGACGTGACGAAGCAGCTCGAGCACATGGGGAAACTCGAAGACAGCGCAGCCCGTATTCGCCAGGACCGCCTTAACGGCGAGCAGGAAGTCATTGATCTGCGGAACGTGGGCCAGGACGTTGTTTCCAATGAGTAAGTCGGCGGGGCCAAACGTGGCGAGAATATCGCGCGCAGCGTCGCTATCGAAGAACCGGTTGTAGGTGGGAATACCCTTACGTATGGCGTGCATCGCGATGTTCGCGGCCGGCTCCACACCTCGAACCGGAATGCCCCGTCGCTGAAAGTACTGCAGCAGGTATCCATCATTGCTGGCTACCTCGACAACCCGGCTGGAGGTGTTCAGTCTCAATCGCCGTATCAGCGAAGACGCCATGCGGCTTGCGTGTTCGAGATAGCTGTCCGAGTAAGAGGAGAAATAAAGATATTCGGAGAACAGATGTTGCGGCGGTACGCGGTCTGTCAGCTGGACGAGATGACAGGATCCGCAGTATGCGACCGCCAGGCGGTACCGCGGTTCAGGCTGGTCCGCAAGCTCCGGTTTTACATAGGAGTTAGCGAGCGGCGTAGTGCCGAGATCAAGAAACGGCTCGTCGAGCGCCGCACCACAACCAAGACAAGAGTTCGCCTGGTCCGCTGAGGAGATTGTGCCCATGAACTGCTGCTCCTTTACTTAGATTTGACGTCCCTGAGAGTTGCGGTCTGTCGCGAAGGCTAAGTTTTGGTTGCCTGCGGCTCGCGAGCGGCGACTGCAGCCGCGCTCACGTCAGCGGTATCCGTCCGCAGGCTGTCTCCATCCTGATCCGAAGAATCCCAGATGCGCCAGGGGGCCGTGCCGCTCTGCCACATCTTGTTCAGTAGCTCCATCTCCCGGAGGGTGTCCATGCACTGCCAGAAACCACAGTGAGTATAGACGCCAAGCTGGTTGAGCTTCGTGAGACGGACTAATAAGTCTTCGAGCTTCATCCCATCACCGTCGATGAGATCGAGCACCTCCCGTTGCATCACGAAGAACCCTCCGTTGATCCAACTCGTACTTACCTGCGGTTTCTCCTGGAAGGTCTTCACAATGCCGTTCTCCATCGACAGCTCCCCGAAGCGGGAGGACGGGTGAACCGCGGTTACGGTTGCCAGCTTCCCTGACAGGTTGTGGTGTCGGATCAGGGCGTCAATGTCGATATTGGCCACGCCGTCGCCATAAGTTGCGAGGAATTGATCTTCAGTAATGTATTTGGCAACCCGCTTTAACCGGCCTGCAGTCTCGGTCTTCGCACCCGTCTCAGCCAGAGTGACCCTCCAGCCGCGCTCGCTATGCCCGTTGTGCAGTTCCACCTCGGACGAGCCGAGTGTGACAGTGACGTCGCAGTTTCGAAATCGATAGTTGAGAAAATAGTCGCGTATGACGTCACCGCGATATCCCAGGCAAAGAACGAAGTCCGACACATTGAAGTGCGAATAGATCTTCATGATGTGCCAGAGAATCGGACGTCCTCCGATTTCTACCATCGGCTTGGGACGGAACTCGGTCTCTTCCCGAAGACGAGTGCCCACGCCGCCAGCAAGGATCACGACTTTCATCCGATGGCTCCTATAACGGTCTGCCTACTCCAGATTTGTTGAGCAGCTCGGGCCGGCCAGAGGAGAGGCCGGATGGAGCCGCGGAATTTGGGTTTTGCTTGCGGGGTCCACGGTAGCGCCCCCGCGCCTTAACGCGCGTGTTTTGGGAACGGCATCAAATCTGATTTCGCCGCTGGCTCACGCCATCTCCTTCAAGAGCCGCTGAACTGGGGAGCTTCTCTTGCCGGCCAAAGCGCTTTCGGCAAGTTCGACGTACATCCGCGCGATTCGATGCGAACAGAACCGCTCCGCAGAATGCCGGGCATTTGTGGCGATTCGTAGCCAGGTATTGTCGTCGCTCAAGAGCTGCTCGTAAGCGCGCGCAACCTGATGGCTGTCGCCCGGGTCGCAGATGAAACCGTTGCGATCGTGCTCCAGAACCTGTTTGCTGATGCTGTGTGATGCCACCACTGGCGTACCCGACGCCAAAGCTTCGATGACGGTCGGGGAGGCCACGGGAGCGTCGTACACGGAAGGCACAGATACAACCTTCACACTGCCGAGTAATCGGATAAGCTCTGCCGACGAGACGTAGCCGAGCAGAACGACGCGTTGCCGGACGGCTTGGGGCAGCTCCGACAATGTCTGCTCCAGGGAGCGCGTCACTTTACCGGTGATGTAAAGCTTTCGATCCCCCGTGGCGACATGTCGGAAGGCCATGATGGACGTGACTGGATTCTTGTAATCGACCGTTCCCATGTGCAGGACAGCGTTCTCCCGCTCGCTTAGCGGTCGATTCGAGTAGGTGCTGAGCCGGACACAAGTCGGAATTACCGAGATCGCGTCAGGCTCCAGCCCGAGCTCCCGGCTCAGCCCGTCACGCACTTCATTGCAGGTTGCCACGATCAGGTCGGAGCGGCTGTAGGACCACCGCTTGAACAAGGTTCGCAGCATCGGGTAGCGATCCATGCGTCTCTCGAGGTCGTGGGAAACGGTGCAGGTGAGCCCGGGAAGCCGGACCGGAACCGCCCCGTTCAGCACGACAAAATCGGGCCGCAAGGCTGCAAGGACTTTCCGCCCGCGCTTGAGCCAGGTTGTGAGAGCCTTCCGGTACTGAATCTCCTTGTGCTGGCCGAGGGCGACGATTTGCGGCCAGTATTTAGGGGCGAAGTATTCCCGGATCTTGTTCTCGTCGTTTGCCGCAGTGGAGACAACTGTTACCTGGTGCCCTTGCTCCATCAGCGCTTCGGCGAGAGAGAAGAGGAAGATGTTGATGCCGTCCGGCACATCGAGTGCCTCGCGGCGCGTCAGGACGATATGCATTTACATTGTCCTCGCTGGCTGCTCCCGATGGACTTCCGGCGCCGCCGCGGCCGCCGTCAGGTTGTAATAGGTCTCCGCCAGAAGTCCCGGCCATAGCCTGATGCGGAAGAGCCAGGCCGCGACACCGAGCCAGCAGAGGCAGCGTTGGGCGGGCGAGAGATCGGTCCGCATGGGAGCGCGAAGATATCCGCGCAAATTCTCAGAGCGCGGTATTTTGGACCACGTTCCGCCCTCGCCGGAGAGGTATTGGTCCCTGGCCGGTCCCTGAACCTTATACCGCTTCCACTGCGCCGGGTGCTGGCGGTAATAAAACAACACTTCGGGGATTTCGACAAACGGGCCGAGCAAGCTGAGCTCCGCAATAATGCGCTTGTCCGTGCCGAGGTAGCCTCCGTGCAATGATGTCTTGCGAAGAACGTCGGCACGTATCAGCCCGTAGATTTCTGTGATCCAGTGGGTTCGTAAGAGAACATCCCAAAACCGCTGATATGGCTGTGGAGAGTCAAATCTGCGAGGCGGATCGTAGGGGCGGATCCGATACTGCTGGCCCGAATCATCGAGCCAGTAGTATCGGCGCCCATTCTTTACAGGGATGATCTCGCGGCCTGCTCCGTCGATGAGAATGGTTCGGGGGCAGGCAAGAACGGCTGACGGCTCCTGGCGGAGCGCTTCGACACACCGCTCCACGAAGGTCGGCGCATGAAGATCGTCGTGAGACGCCCATTTGAAAAGCCGGCCTCGTGCCTCTTCGAAGACAAAGTTGGAGTTGCGTGCGCAGCCAAGGTTCTTCTCTTGGCGGTAGTACCGAATTCTTCGGTCGCTCGCTGCGTAATCGAGGCAGATCTGCTGAGTCGCGTCCGTTGAAGCATTATCCGAGATGATGAGCTCGAAGTCTTCAAACGTCTGGTTCAGAATCGACTTTAGGCTCTGCTCGAGATAATTCTCGCCATTGTAAACAGGAAGGCCGATGCTGATAAGTGGCATTCTGTCCTCTTTTCGAATGGGCTTGGCTTCAACCGTATGGCTTGAGCTAGTGCGCGTGCTCCACGGCGGAACGAGCTTTAACGCGATCAGGCGTCAGCCGGCCGGCGAGACAAAGTTGCTCACTGATCCATTCGTAAGTACGCGCCAGCCCTTCCTCCAGGGAGATGCGGGGTTCCCAGCCCAGCACTTGCCTCAAGCGCGTGTTGTCACTATTGCGTCCGCGCACTCCCTGCGGCTGGCTCAGATCGTGCCGTTTGCGGATCGTCTTTCCCGCAATCTTCGCGACAATGTCGACAAGCTGGTTAATCGAGATTAGCCTGTCTTGCCCGAGATTCAGCGGCTCATGATAGGAGGAGCGCATCAGGCGGTAAATGCCTTCGACGCAGTCGTCGATGTAGCAGTAGGAGCGGGTTTGCTCGCCGTCACCCCACACTTCGATTTCGCCTCCGTCCTCTGCCAAGGCGACCTTCCGGCAGATGGCGGCAGGGGATTTTTCGCGGCCACCATCGTACGTGCCGAGCGGCCCGAAGATGTTGTGGAAGCGAACGATTCGCGTCTCGAGACCATAGTCTTCGAAATAGTGGCGGCACGTGCGCTCCATGTAGAGCTTTTCCCACCCATAGCCGTCCTCGGCGTCTGCGGGGTAGGCATCTTCCTCCCGTAGCGGTGTGACGTTGCTTTCCCGCTGGCGGTATCCCGGGTAGATGCAGGCGCTCGAAGTGTAGAGGAACCGCTTCACGTTATTGAAGCGCGCGGCTTCGATGGTGTGGTGATTGATGACCGTGTTGTCGTAGACAATTTCCGCCTTGTGAGTCTCAATAAAGCCGATTCCGCCCATGTTGGCTGCCAGGGCATACACTTCATCAATGCCACTGGTCGCGGCCAAACAGTTCTCGTACTTTCGCAAATCGAGGACTAGAAACTCGTGCGCCTTTGTCTCCTCGTATTCGGGTTTTTTGATGTCGACGCCCCGGACCCAGTATCCCTTGGAGACCAGGAACGAGGTGAGGTGGTGGCCGATGAAACCGCCGGCTCCTGTAACAAGAACACGCGTACCGTTTGTGGCAGTAAGGGACATACGGGTGTGATGCTCCTTTTTCTTCCTGTGATATGGAATGAACGGGTCGATCAGAACGGCTTTTCAGCCGGCGCCTTTGTGTTCGGCCTCCGCATTAAAGCGGAGCACTCCTGCCCTCTGAAGCGCCCACAATGGCAGGAATACAGGGACAATCGACAGGTACCGTTTCCAGAGCCGGCCAGGCTCCATCAGCAGTCGAAAGAGCCATTCGAGGCCGGCGTTTTGCATCCATGCCGGCGCCTGTCTTACCGTCCCGGCATGGAAATCGAAGGCTGCGCCTACGCCTACGAGCACCATTCCCGGAAGGCGGCGGCGCATGCGCACCATCCACGCCTCCTGTTTCGGCGTGCTCAAACCGATGAATACCAAGTCCGCCCCGGAGCCCCGGATCCTCATCGCAGCAGCTTCCTCCTCCTCGGCCGTAAGCGGACGGAACGGCGGGCATTCATAGCCGGCGATTGTCAGCCCGGGGAAGCGCTTAGTCAGTTTAAGGATGAGCGCCTTCACGCGATCCTCGGTAGAGCCATACAGAAAGACCCGATGACCGAGCGCCGCTGCCTGCTCGCAAAGCGCGAGCATCAGATTCGGTCCGTAAACACGCTGCTGGCCGCGGACTCCGAAGGACCGCATTGCCCAGACTACGGGCATCCCGTCCGGTGTCACAATATCGGCTCCGTTCAACATCGCCCGGAAGGTGGCGTCGCGATAGGCTGTCATGATCCCGTGCACCGAAGTAACGCATATGTACCTTGCAGGATCCGTCCCTTTTCGAGCGATCCAATCACGGCAGTGCGCGACGACTTCCTCATATGTCGTGGCGCTCACCTGAACGCCTAACACTGATTGACGTGCGGGGCGGCGGGTTTGAATCATTGCTTTTCAGGACCAGCCATCAATGCGAGCGCGTTCTTCGACGCCTGATTTACTCGCCTGTCGATTGCATGCCGGTAAATGGACAGAAGCATGCCGTAGTTCGTTTCCGGCGTAAAGTGCCGAAGGTAATGAAGACGGGCGGAAGCGCCCATGCGATCCGCCAGGTCATCGTCCGACAGAATGCGGTAAATGTGCTGGGCCAGTCCGTCCACGTCCCCCGGCGGACACACAAATCCGGCGTGACCTTCCGGAATGAGCTCAGCTGGAGCGCCGATCGAGAACGCGACGGCAGGACGTGACCGCGCGAACGCTTCGATCAAGGAAAGGCCGAATGGTTCCCGCCAAATGGAAGGCATGACGAGCATGCGGCATTGCTCCAGCAACCTGCCGATTTCTGCCGGCCGCTGATACCCAAGAAAGCGAACCTCATCGCTCCTCAAGCCGAGGTGCTGCGAGTGAGCTGCCAAGTACGGGCGCTCGGGTCCGTCACCTGCGATCACAAGGTTTGCCGTGATTTTCTTCCTCACCAGTGCCCACGCATCCAGGAGGTACCGTACTCCTTTTTCTTCCGACAGCCGGCCCGCAAAAAGACACATCCGGCTTTGTGAGGGGCGCGTCGGGCTCTCGCCCGGATCCCGCGTAAAGTTCGGCTTCACGAAGATCCGGTCCGGAGAGAGACCTCCGCGAATGAAGACCTCGCGCGCCTGCCGGGATAGCGTGATAAACGCGTCGACGTTCGGGCGCCAGGTTCCCAACAGCCGTGTCACAGCGATCATGCCCGTGACGGTGGCGGATGCGCTGAATGAGCTTCGATAGCAGCGGTGCACTACGCCTCGCCACGGCAGTTTCCCGACGCAGTCTTCGCAAACTTTACCCTCTCGTAGCAGTCCCGCCCCCGCGCAAATGAGACGGTAGTTGTGGAGCGTCTGGACGACAGGGACTCCCTCGGCGCGGCAGGCGCTGTGTACTGAAGGCGACAGCCGCATCCAAAAGTTGTGAATGTGAGCGACATCCGGGCGGAAGTCCCGGCAAATTTGCCTGACCCTCCGATAGGAGGATGGCGACCACGCGGCCCCTGCCGTAAGCGCGACAAACCCTCGAATCCCGCTTCCGGCCTCGTTATCGCACACTTCAGCGTGAACTTCATGTCCTTGAGATCGCAACAGCTCCGTCTCCGCTTGGAAGACGGCATCCTCTCCCCCCGGCTGCCGGTACCGGTTATGCAGCACGAGAATCTTCACGCTGCGTATCCCTCCTCAAGAAGCGCCAGCCTCGCGATCACCTTGCGCCGCTGAAGAGAGCTTTCGCGGGCCGTCTTCCAGTCCCCGCACCGGCCGAAAGCGAAGCCAAGCGCCAGCCAGAACCAAATCCCCAGAACCGGACCTTCCATCAAGACGCCGAATGAGCTGTTCACGATCGTGTAGACCAGCATTGCCACCCAGAAGGCCAGCTCTTCTCTGCGAGCCTTGGGGCATATGCGAGCTCCGCTCCGGCCGCGCCATACACGGAAAAAGAGAGTCCCGATCCCAAAGACAAGGATCAGTATCCAAATCATCAGGCCCACGAAGCCCATTCGCGCGAGGACTGTCACGTGGATGTTGTGCGGTGCTCGCAGCATCCACGGGTCGGACAGATTCTCCAGCGCCGGATGGTAGACATGGAGGCTTTCACCAAATCCCAATCCGAAGGCCGGATTCCGTTCCACGACCTCCTCTAGCAGCCGCTCCCACCACAGCAACCGCCAGTAGGCCGTCGTCTCTTTCTCGCTAAAGCTTTCTTCAGAGAAGCGATCGAGCTGGGCCTTATAGCGTAGGTCCGGGATCGTAACCAGGAGAAGTAGGGCTACCGGCACCGCCGTGATCGCCAGCATCCGAGCCCGGCGCGCAATCGTGATTGGTTTTGGAGCAAACGACAGCGCCACCAGAACAAACACGGCCGCCACGAAACCCAGCCGGACTGCGCGGCCTTCGGAGCCCAGCAAAGAACCGAGCCCAATGATCGAGACACCGATAAGCGCGACCTTCAGGAATGGTTGCTTCCGCAGCATGTGTGTTCCGATCACCAGAAGCGCGCCGAGCGCCAGGTTCTGCCCGGTTTCATCGCGTGCATTGAACAGGATCGGCACACCGCGCCAGGGGAGAACTGGTCCCATCATTGAAAGCTGCTTGCCGCTCAAAAGGTCGGCCGTGCCCCAGATCAGAGCGATCACCCAGAAGGCCGTCAGGACCTTCCAGACCCGATCCGCTATCTGCACCTGGGCCGCGAGCCCGAGCCCGACGAAGTAGAAAAGTGCGTAGTAAACGGTGGCGGCATCGCGCAGAGCTTCCAGCTTCCACTCGGGCAGACCCACCAGCGTGAGTGTCAGTCCTAGGACCAGCCACAGCACGATGAGCAGAGACAAGAAAGCGCGCTGCGGGTCTGCCCTTTGAACCTGCGGTCGCAATGGAGCGATCAGAAGCAGGCTCACTGCCATCACAACTTCACCCCAGAACAGCGGGGGGTAGCCGAGGTAAGTCGGCCCCTTACCGATAATCGTGATGCCCCCCAGGTACGCCAGTAACAGCAGCACCGGCCAGGGCAGCGGCCGAACCGGCTTGCGCTGCCTCGCAGTCAAAGTGCGGGCATTGAGGCCGGCCTCAGGAGCCTGCTCAACTGCATGTGACAGAAGAGGCATTCGTCATCTCGACTTGCTGGAGCCGTCGTGAACAGCGGCGAGCCATTAAGACCAAAAGGAGAAGATCCCGGCTCATGATAGTGCCAATCACGCCCGGCAGCCCCCAAAGCGCAATCGCCGGAACCCCGACCAAAAACGTCGCGATCGAGGAGATGAAGAGAGCTGCAAACTGTGACGACGGCGCTCGTGAAGCACGGAGTCCAAGTTCAAACGGAAAAGTAGCAGTAGAAAGCACGATCATGAACGCGTACCACGGCGCCAGATGAGAGAAGGCGTTGAACTTCTCTCCGTAAAGCATGTGGAACAACTGCCGGTGAAAAATCGCGATTGCGAGCCAGTAGAGCACTCCAGCCGAAACCGTAATGCGTAGCAGCTTTTTGATCGCGGCGTGCACGACGGGCCCTCCGCTGGTCGCATGCATCGCAGAGAAGTGCGGGAGCGCCAGCCGGGAGATCGCCATAATAATGTGCGCCACTGGAAGGTACAGGTGAGCCAGCGCATTGAGTACTCCAGCTTCTTTCACTCCGAGCAGATATCCGCTGAGCAATACAAGGCCGCTTAGCTGCAGCCAGCTCACAAGGGCTGTTCCTAGTAGCCAGCGGCCATAATTCCAGTGGTTTCTCCATACCTCTGCTGCCGTCGGCTGCTCGTGAAGGGCCATGGAAGGCCTCAGGTTCACAACAAGAAATATCGTTGCCCCTATCGCCGCCACCGACATCATGTAGAAAGCCATCTTCGGGCTCAGAACGCCCATCGCTAGCACCGCAGCCATTCCGGCGATCATCACGAGACAGTAGATCACCGACGCTCCGGCCGCCACTTCTGGCGATGCGGTCAGGTACGTCGCGGAGCGGCACAACCAGAACAACAGGACGCAGGGAAGCGCGGGCACAAGGCCCATAAAAGCGCCGGACAAAGAGGCTGCATCGGTGGAAAGGATCAGCCGCGATGCGGCGGCCGCGATCACAACCAAAACTAGCCCAGCAATTAAGTGAATCTGCAGGACGGACCCCAGGTACGAGCGCCGGCGATTCGGATAGAGCGCTGGCTGCAGTGCGCCCATAGGATCCATCACAAGCGCCTGGTAAACCTGGGCTGCCAGCAGAAACAGAGAGAATGCGATGCCATAGATGCCGTATTGCTCGGGCCCGAGCCACCGGGCCAGCAATACCCCAAGCAGAAAGTTGGAACCGGATACTAACCCCTGGTCGAATAGTGTGACCGCGCATTTAGGAGCCCAGTACAGTAAGCTCGGTCCTTTGCTGAAGACCCGCCAACCCGCTCCGGCATTGGTTAGCCTGTCTTGCACGACTCGTTCGCCTTCCATCAGTAGGCGCCCCTGCCGGAGATGAGGACAAACGGGGTCTCCAGAAGGATCCTGAAGTCGAGCGTGATTGACCAGTTGCGGATATACTCGATGTCGAGCTCGACCATGTTTTCGAAGTCGAGTTCACTGCGGCCGCGAATCTGCCACAAGCCGGTAATTCCGGGCAGGACGCGCGAACGCTGCTCTGCCCACATCGCGAATTCGCGACTTTGCCCGTCAGGGTCAAGATCTTCGGCAGGCAACGGCCGGGGGCCGACCATACTCATGTCTCCCCGCAGCACGTTGATCAACTGCGGCAGTTCATCTATGCTCCAGCGGCGCAGAAATCGTCCGAACGGCGTAACACGAGGGTCATTCCGAATCTTGAACAGGTGTCCGGATTTCTCGTTCTTCGCTGCGAGTGCCGCACGATCGGCGGCGTCGATGTACATGGATCGGAATTTCAGGAACGTAAAGTGCCGGCCCCCGCGCCCGACTCGAGTGGAGCGGTACAGCGCTGGCCCCTCTGACGTCAGCCGGATGATCGCCGCCACGAACAGGAGCAAGGGTGACAGCAGCACCAGCAGCGCTGCGGAGGCGATCACGTCGAACGTGCGCTTTAGAAGTTCCTGGAATCGGGTAAATTCAACAGGCCGAAGCTCCAAAAGCTTCAAACCATACAGATTGTTGAGGTGGAGGTCTACGTCCCGATCCGGCACGGTGAGCGCCTGGTTCAGGATGACGCCCATCCTTCGCGATACTTTTGCGCAGCTCTCCAGCTCTGTCTCTTCCAGGTGTCCCTGTGCCACGACAAGACGGTTCAGCTGAGCATGGTTAATCACTTCAGCAAGGCAGGATGTGGTGCCAAGAATAGGCACGGGTCCCAAGGAAGCAACTCCCCCGGATTCCGGCAGGATTACACCCGTCAGTTTTACACCGGAACTGCCTGTGCTCATGATGGTCTGCACCATTTGCCGCGCTGCCGAACCATGGCCAATCACCGCCACCCTTTCTGACGAGGGCAGCCTCCGATTGATCGCCGCGAGCGTGAGCAAAGCTGCGTAGCGGCCGCAGATCATCAGGACGAAGCTTACCGGGAGAAACAGCAAGACGAATGAGCGGGAAATCTCCGCGCCGAACTCCCTGGAGAAGAACGTAACGACGATGGTGAGAACGTTCGCCAACAGCGCCAGCCGTCCCACCTTCAGAATGTTGCTGCCAAGCGAAGCGTAAGGAGAGTTGTCGCTGCCTCTTATCTTTAGCGCTGCGATAACCCAGAGAGCAAGGACGCCGGTCACCGGAGGAGCGGATGCGAGGACGTCCTGTACGCTGAGCTGAAGATGAAAGAACGGATTCAGGAAGTGGCGCAAGTAGACCGTAACGCTCCAGGAGAGCGCGAGCGCGAAAAGGTCGAATGCGAGAAAACAGATGCGAGCTCGAAACTGGTGAAGTGCCAACGACTTGTTCATTCTGTTCGTGTGTCCATCACTCGCTTCCCTAAACGCCTAAAGGGTGGCGCAGGGGGGCAATGCGTTTCAAACAGCTCTGCGCGATGAATTGGGATTGTAGTAGCGCAGAGAGTCATGAAAGTAGGACGACTTGTCGCTCTTGAAGTGCCAGTCATTCAAGACAGATCCAAGCAGACGAACGTTGTCGCTTTGGAGCCGCATACGTGCGGAACGGACATCATCTCTTGTGGTTCGACCGGATCGTACGACGAGGACGACTCCGTCAGAAAGACGAGCGAGCACGCGAGCATCGGCGAACGGTAGCAGCGGTGGCGTGTCGAGAATGACCATATCAAACTCTTCACGCCAGCGCTCGATGAGCTTCGCCATCTTTGGCGAGTGCAGAAGGTTGGCAGGGCTGATTGTGCCAGGCCCGCTGGGAACTACGAAGATCCCTGGAACTCTGGTGGGGACGACGAGGCTCTCAACCGACATCTCGTCATCACCCGGCTGCTCGCGAAGCCAGTCGCTGAGGCCACGGGCGTTATCGATGCCGAACATCGTGTGGAGGCTCGGCTTTCGAAGATCTGCGCCGATCAGGAGAACGCGCCTCTGGATCTCAGCGAGCGCAAGACCGAGACTCGATACGACCGTGCTCTTTCCTTCGCCGGATCCGCAGCTCGTCACCGCGATCACTTTCGGAGGAGCCTTATCGGGGCGGGAAAAGAGGATTGAAGTAAGCGTGCTGCGAAAGGCTTCTGCAAACATCCATCGATCCGTTGGGCTGACGGCCCGCCGTACTCCCGGGCCATCCGTCGTAAGGAGGCTTGCCGAAACAGTCTCCTCCGAGACGAGCCCGCCAAATGCCGGGATCACGCCAAGCTCGGCCACATTCATATCAAGGGACAGCTCCCCGGGATTTTTGACGGTTCGATCGAAGCGGTCGCTTACGAGTACGATGGCCACTCCGAAGCACATGCCGAAAAGGATGCCGAAGGCAACATTCAATACAGGCCTTGGACGGGAAGGGGACTTCGGAGGGGAAGCCGCGTCGACGATGCGCGCAGATGCCGCCCTAAGTGCTCCGTTCACACCCGCCTCCTTCACTCCCTGCAGCATCGCGTTGTAAAGATTCCGGTTCGTTTCTACCTCGCGCTGCAGCACGTTGTAGCGGATCGCCTTTTCGCCCTGCGACGACACGAGCCCGGACTGCTGCTTGTACAACGCGGCCAGCCGTTGCTCGATCGCCAGAGCTGCTTCGTAATCGCTTCGCGCCCGTTCCACAATCTCGGCGCGCTCTTTGGCGATCGCAGCCTCGAGCTCATCAATCTGCGCTTTGACGCGGCGCACCCGGTAGTGATCGGGCGTATAAAGGGCGGTCAGATCCGCAAGCTCACGCCGCAGCTCCGTGCGCTTCACCTGATATTCGTTCAGGGCGCCGGCGGTCATGGATGCAGGGAGAGCTTCTACCGGATTCTCTTTGGCCGCCTCATAGCGGGCTTGCTTTTCGATTCTGACGGCCTGCGCCTTGGTGAGATCCTCTTCCAACCTGCGAAGTTTCTCTTCCGCAATGTTGTCCTTGCCGCCCATCATCATCAGGCCGGCCGATTGCGCATAGGCATGCAGTCGATTTTCGGATTCCTCGAGCTTCTGCTTTTGGGCGTCGAGCTCGCTGGCGAGCCACTCCTTGGTTCGAAGGCTGGATTGCCGTCGGACCTCCAGCTCCTGCGCGATAAACTCATTCGCGAGGACATTGGCGGCCTTGGCGGCCAGGTTCGGATCCCGAGCATAGAAGAAGAGCTCCACCAGAGTAGTTCCCCGATGGGGGCGGATCTTCATGTTGTTCTGGATCGCTTCAATGAGCTCTAACGTCTCATCCTTCTTAATCTCCTCCCCTTCGCTCAGGCCTAACAGCGCAGCAAGGCTCGTCCGCGCCGGGAGAAGGAGGTGGCGATGGGCCTCCAGTTGCGGGAGGGCACGTCTCACGACGGAGTCGCTCTTCAGGAGATCGACACGGGTTTGAATATAGGTGTCCTGCGAGAAATTGACTCCTTCGGACAGGTTGCGTTCGGTCTTGAGCGGGTTGTCGTTCGGCTCCAGTATTTCAAGCAGTGCTCGCCCTTCGTACATGGGAGACTGGACGCGGCTGATCAGGTAACCGGCAAGACCGCAGAACAGGCAAGCAACAATAATGATCCACTTCTTTCTGTACAGAACGTGCCATGCCTGCACCAGGCTGTTCGATTCCTCGTCCGTGTTTGCCGGCCCCTGAGAGACATCCCCGAGCGCGGTTGCGAGAATCCGGTCCAGCTTCATCTCGAGCCTTTGCAGGTCACTGAGACTTACGCTCCGATTCCCGCTCTTCTCGATTGCGTTCCCTGTATTTCGCGTAAGAGATGTTTCCATTTGTTGGACCTGCCTACCGTCGCCAGATTGCAATACCGGTACCTATCTGCACACCGCCTTCCAGCGCCCGATAAAAGGCGCTTCTTGCAGCACTGTTTGGAACGAAGAGGATATCTTCGGGGAGAAGCGGAACGTCCTTGGCCTTGCCCGCCATGATTTTCTTCATGTTGATTGCGATCTCCTGACGCGCGCTGGTCGTTTCTTGCTTGCGAAGGATTCTCACTTTGTCGGAGGCCGCTGTGCTCAGCATGCCTTCGGCAAGCGAGAGCGCCTGGAGAACGGACAAGCTTTCGTGTTCGTTCAAAACAAAGCCGCCTGGCTTACGTACGTCCCCGATCACATAGATCATGTCCGCGCGCGGCACTGAAATCACATCATGCGGCTGCACCAGAATGTTTTCCTCCGGATTTTTGGCCTCCATAATGGAGCGAACACTTACTTTGCCGATACTGACCTTCCTCTCCATGTCGTTCACAACATCTTTCAGCGGGAGAGGGCCCCATTCCAGAGAGCGAGTAATCACGATGCTGTGGCCTGCATCCGGACGTAAGCCTTCACTCATTGACAGAACCTCAAAGAGGGTCTTCCGGCCCTGCACCTGCACAATCCCCGGTTTGTTGACCGCACCGAGAACAGAGACAGGCTGGCTTTGCATTTCCACAAGATTCAGTGCGACGCTCGGTTCCCGGACGAAGCTTGAGAGGCGTTTCTGCAGCTCCTGCTCCAACTCTTTCACGGTCAGCCCGGCCGCCTGGATGCGGCCCACAAGAGGAAGGCTGACGTGCCCATCACTGGCAATACGAACCGGGTCCTTGGAGATTTCTTCGACGTTTAAGGCGTGGATGGAGATCTGGTCTCCAGGGCCGAGAACGTGGAGACCGCGCGCTTTGGCATCTACCGCTACCGGTCCTTCCTGAGCCGCAAGCGCAAACGAGGAGACAAGCGGCGTCAGTGGAAAAGCGACGATGGCGATAAGTGTCAGTGGTACGTACACGGTAAGACCCTCCGATTGTTCAGCCAGGAGTTTGGGTAGGCGCTTGGAAGAGACATGGATACTCCCTTCAATCAGCACGCAAAAACAGGCAAGAGTGCGGCTCCGCTATTCCTTGTCTGGATTTGGTCCGGCCGAACGTACGAGACCCTCCACAAGTCCAGCAAGGTGACGGACTTCACTGCTTAGCTGGCGGAAGGCGGCTTCGCCTTCCAGTGGCAGTCGGGTGGGGCGGCCTGCTTGCACCGTCTCTCCGACAACCGTCATAAGTGCGAGGCGCGCGAAGTCCGACAGGCTGCGCGACCGGAACAGGATACTTGCGTTCCGTACGTTTTCGTACTCGTCCTGGGATACCCGAAAACTAATCAAACGACTGCGTGGGCGGGCGGATTTCATCCTCTCTGTGCCTTTCGACTGCACTCGTTCATTTCGCGGTGAAATCTCATGGCGGAGCGAGTGGCAGGGGACGCAACTTCCAGATGATTGGAACTAACTCGAAGGAGCGCGTCTCGGATAGGCTACCGCCATATCAGTACATCTCAGCTTCGGGATGCAC